>JGI24147J20444_1001287_pt1 | contig 12433 bp, 10 predicted proteins | sample BarGraIncub1133A_FD_20444 | JGI IMG/M metagenome (IMG submission 20444) | reverse complement strand
CCTTTATGGCTGCGGGGTTTTCTTGAAAAGAAAATCCGCAGGGAGATTTTAAATGCCAGGGAAGGGAAAAAGGCGTCGATTATAGCAAAAATAAACTCCCTTGTGGACGGGGGGATGATTGAACTTTTATATGAGGCTTCCCAGTCCGGAGTACAGATTGATCTTATCGTACGCGGGATTTGCTGCCTTCGCCCGGGAGTAGAGGGCCTGTCCGATAATATTACGGTTCGTTCGATTACAGGACGGTATCTGGAACACTCGCGGATTTTTTATTTTTTCAACGAGGGATATGAAGACCTGTACTTGTCGTCCGCTGATTTGATGCCCAGGAACCTGGATCGTCGTATCGAGCTTCTATTTCCGGTCGAAGACCCGGACTGCCGAAGCCGAATCCTTGAAATACTGCAGGTTGAATTGGAAGATACGGTGAGAAGCCATTGGCTGAGATCCGACGGTACATATCATAAGCTGGATTTACGCGGGAAAGTAAAACTTGACAGTCAGATTGAGCTTTGCCGGATCGCGGTTGAAGCAGCGGAAAAGAGAAAAACCGATGAAGACACCCGGTTATTTATTCCGGCTGAACCACTTTATGAGTAAAGAAGTTAGAGTCATATTTAGATACAGGAACACTGTTATGATGCAATCTGTCTGGAGGAAATGTAGATGAACGCTGCGGTTTTTCCGTTTTCCGGTGTCAGAAGTAATTTACCCGGCCATGGGGAGGTACATAAGTACAGATTGACCCATTCTTCAGGAGCTTTTTTCTCCGTTATCAATTATGGTGCATCTATTACTTCCATTTGTGTCAGGGATAAAAAAGGAGAACTGGCAGATATTGTCCTTGGATTTTCCTGCCTGGAGGACTATGTCCATTCAACTTCCTGTCATGGTGCAGTCGTTGGAAGGCACGCAAATCGAATCAAAAACGCAGCGTTTTCACTCAACGGCAAAGAATACAAACTCCCTGTAAACGACGGGCCCAACAATTTGCACGGCGGTTATCCGTCCTTTCAAAATGTATTTTGGGACGGTGAAGTACTTTCGCAGGTCCAGGCTGAGGAGTTTCTTCTGAAATCCGGAATTATGATGGATTTTGAAATCGAAGGGGATGCAGTTCTGTTTTCCTATCGCTCGCCTGACGGTTCCTGCGGTTTCCCCGGGAATTTGGATGCTTCCGTCCTTTATGCCTGGACAAAGGATGTGACACTTTTGATTGTGTACCGCGGCGTAAGCGATGCGGATACTCTGTTCAGTCCGACAAACCATGCATACTTTAACCTCAAAGGTCATGACAGCGGGAATGTCAGCCGGCAGATCCTGTGGATTGATTCCGACACAATAATAAACAAGGACCCTGAAAACGTTCCTGACGGTACATACAGGCATGTGAAAGATAATATTTTTGACTTTTCCGGACCTTCTGCTCTGGGACCGACTATGACGGATCATGATCCCCAGCTGGTATCATCCAACGGTCTTGATCAAAACTATTGCCTGCGTACTTCACACGCCAAAGTGCAAAGTGTTGCCAGACTATCTGATCCTGAATCCGGAAGGACCATGGAAGTGATTACTAACTTCCCCGGTCTTCAGGTATATACGGGTAATCACATCGGAGGATACTGTGGAAAAGGCGGAAATGAGTATATCCGGTTTGCCGGCGTATGCCTCGAAGCGCAGCTATATCCGGATGCCGTCCATCATGCTGACTTTCCCAGCCCTGTCATTTTGAAAAATGAGCCATGCTATTATATGACGGGTTACCGTTACTTTGTTGAATCATAGAGCCCGTAATACTGATATTTCCTGTATTTGTCTATCCAGGACTGTATAACGGCCGGCAGGGATTTGCTGCCGGCATTATAAACCGTGCCGCTTTTATCGACGATGTAATTTTCGTCCAGTGCAGGTATATCACTGTGCATCTCAAAAAGGAACTGCTGCAAAGGTGTCCGCTGCTCACCGAGAATATCTGAGAGATATGTTGAGACATAATTATTGCTGATATATGGCTCTTCGATTTTTGCAAGGGCAGAATCGGAAATGTCGTAATTTGCCCAGACAAGAAGCTGCGTTTCATATCTTTTGAGTACATACTGCGGATCTTCCTTGTTTTTATCAATCTTAAGATAATCAAGAAAACCATCGGATAAATTGGGGAGGTGATCCCCGAAAAGTATGATAACCATAGGGTGGTCCACATTCTCAAAATACTGCACCAACATTTTCAAAGCATCATCGGACATACGAAGCAGCGAAAGGTACTGTGATGCTTCCGGATAATCCACATCAGTATTTGTTGTAATTGAATAGGGCAGGGAAGCAGAGGATGCGTATCCCCCGTGATTCTGAATACTGATAAGGTATTCAAAGAAAGGAATTTGCGGGTTGGACTCCTTATGTTCTTCATATTGGTCGATAATATATTGATAAGCCGACTCATCGCTGACATAGGAACGGTAAGTCGTGGCAGATTCAAATTCCTCCAGGCCGACAAAACTGTCAAATCCAAGATGGGGCATTACGTTTATACGATTCCAACCGGAAAGGTCAAAGGGATGGGCAGCCATCGTCTCATATCCGCTGTCTTTGAGAATCGACGCGAGGGAGGATATGTCCCTTCGGATATACTGCTTATACGGATATGTTCCGCCCGGGAAAAACTGCATCGTCATTCCTGTCAGTACTTCAAATTCGGAATTGGCAGTATTCCCTCCAAAAGCGGATGACAGGAGAGTCTTCCTGATTACATTATTTCCTGATAATGAGTCCCAGAATGGCAGCACCGGCTCTGAAGTCTCAAAATCTCCCATAATGCGTAAATCGGAATACGCTTCACTCATAACCATAATGACATCCGGCTTCACACCGTCCGGTACAATCGAAGTCTTTTGATCAGCAGCTTTAACCCCGTAAACTGCGAGTTCGTTTTTGGCATCTTCTGTCGAATATCCAACAGGCTTATCATGAAAGATAAACCGCAGGTGATAACAGAAATTCATCAAAACACCATTTTCATAATTGTAATTCACGAGCGTGTAGTAAAAACGAATATTTGCATGTAACTGGGCGGTTTTACTCATAACAAACTGGGTCGTATACAGGGATCCGGAAACGATGAAGACAACCACAATTACGGCACGCAGCCAGATTTTGAATTTTGGTTCTTTCCCGATAAAAGAAAGAATCAGCATCACAGCAAACAGGATGGCGGCAAGGACAACTTCTTTTGAAATGACAAAATCATACGTGCTGCTTACCTTTGCGACCAGCGAAATGTTGGTAAGATCCCAGGGATAGATGATTGCATTCCTGAAAAGAATGACATAGTGCTCCGCTACTCCGAAGATGAAGACAGCCGTACTCATTACTATGGATGACACCCGGAAAAACGGGAGCGCGTATAAAACAGCATAGGGGATCAGCAAAAGCAGGTAATTGAAAATAAACCGGATGCCGATTGCCTGGAACCAGTCGGGTGAAAAGAAGATAGACTCATCAAAATTCTGCTGGTATGCAGAAAGGCATTGAAGCAGAATGACTCCGACTGCCGGAAGTGCTAAAAGCCGTATAATCGAAAGCACATAAGGCACCTTCGGCCTCAGTCGGCTCCAGGATAGTTTTGTCATGGTAATTTGACCTCCAGAGCGGAAATAATTATAATCAGACCCGGAAACTGTCCTTCAGCGATACAGAACGGTTAAAGACAATACGGCCTTCTGAAAAATCCCTGCTGTCGGCACAGAAATAGCCAAGTCTTAAAAACTGAAAACTCTCCGACGGGCTGGCTGAAGCAAGGGAAGCTTCCAGTTTGGCTCCCGCGATGACTGTAAGGGAATCGGGATTCAAGTGTTCAAGATAATTGCAGTCGGCCAGATCCGGCTCGGGCGTGTCAAAAAGGCTGTCATAGAGCCGTACCTCGGCATCAACCGCCGTCCTTGCATCAACCCAGTGGATCGTTCCTTTGATTTTTCTTCCGTCGGCTGTATTTCCGCCGCGGCTTTCGGGATCGAATTCTGCATGTACTTCGGTAACACGTCCATCCGCATCTTTAACGCAGCCGGTGCAGCGAATTACATAGGCAGACTTCAGGCGTACTTCGCTGCCGGGAAAGAGACGGAAATATTTACGGGAAGGCTCTTCCATAAAATCGTCATTTTCAATCCAGAGTTCCCGTGAAAAAGAGACTTTGCGAATCCCGTCTTCCGGTTTTTCAGGATTGTTTTCAACTTCGAATTCCTCTGAAATCCCTTCCGCATAATTATCAATTATGAGCTTGACTGGTGAAATCACTGCCATAACACGATGGGCGTTCGTATTTAAGTCATCGCGGAGGCAGTGCTCAAGAAAAGCATAATCCACAATACTGTTGACCTTGGAAACACCGTTTTTTTCATGGAAAATACGGATCGAAGAAGGTGTGTACCCTCGCCTTCTTAAGCCGCAGAGTGTCGGCATACGCGGATCATCCCAGCCGGATACGAATCCGTTTTCGACAAGATTACGAAGTTTTCTTTTGGAAAGCACAGTGTGATTAATACCGAGACGTGCAAATTCAATCTGACGCGGTTTGGCCGGGACGGAACAATTCTCGATAACCCAGTCATATAGGGGACGATGGGACTCGAATTCAAGGGAACAAAGGGAGTGCGTGATTCCCTCAAGGGCGTCTTCGATCGGGTGTGCAAAATCATACATCGGATAGATACACCAGGCGTCGCCGGTCTGGTGGTGGTTCATGTGGTTGATCCTGTAAATAGCCGGATCCCGCATATTGAAGTTGCCGGAAGCAAGATCGATACGTGCACGGACAGTCATGCGCCCGTCTTCAAACTCGCCCGCTCTCATTCTGCGGAATAAATCGAGGCTCTCCTTTAACGGACGGTCACGGAAAGGACTCTGCGCCGGACGGGATAAATCCCCGCGCATTTCTTTCATCTGTTCGGCTGACAGCTCGCAGACATATGCCAGACCCTTCTGAATCAGTTCTTCAGCAAAAAGGTACATCTGCAAAAAATAGTCGGAAGCATAATAAAACCGGTCTTCCCAGTCATATCCGAGCCACAGGATGTCTTCTTTTATCGCATCAACGTATTCTTCATCTTCCTTGGTCGGATTGGTGTCATCCATGCGAAGATTACACAGTCCCTTATATTTATCGGCAGTGTGAAAATCAATATAAAGTGCTTTTGCATGACCGATATGAAGATATCCGTTCGGTTCAGGGGGGAATCTCGTATGTATGGTCAAACCGGCAAACCGGCCGCCTTCTGCAATGTCTTCATCAATAAAATCAAAAATGAAATTGCTGTCATTTTCACTCATAATATTCACCTTGTTTCCTTTTTTTGAAAAATTTGTATTTGTTTCCGATGCAGGAAAAAGTTGTTTGCCAGACACTTTTATGGTGTCAGGCGTTGTCGGCCGATCCCGATTCTGCGTAAAGATTCTTCCCTGCCCAATAGAAGCAGGATTTCTACTGCGCCGCCGGGTGTTACGACTGTACCTGAAACGGCAATCCGTACAGGCCACATGACCAGTGCATTCTTAACCTCCATGCGTTCAGCAAGGGAGGTCATACAGGAGGAAACAGAGTCCTTGTCCCATGTCAGCAGGGAAGTCAGTTCCAATTCGCAGATCCGGAGCATCGCAAGCGAGTTTTCAAGGTTGGTCTTACTTTTTTTGTGTATATAAATTTCAGGATCATAATCGGGAAGTTCCTTTAAAAAGGAGAGCTTCTCCCTGATCTGGGAAAAACGCGTGATTCGCGGCTGCAGGATCTCCGTCATAAGCCAGTAGACTTCCGGACGTTCTGGAAGAAGATCCTCATAAACAGGGAGTGCGTGTGAGAGGAAATCTTCCGGGGACATGGCACGGATATACTCACCGTTGAACCATTCCAATTTGTCATAATCAAAAATCGCCGGCGACTTGCTGATTCCGTCTATGGAAAAAGCCTTCGTCAGTTCATCAAGCGTAAAGACCTCACGCGTATCATCTTTAGGACACCATCCTAGAAGCGCAATGTAATTAATAATTGCTTCCGTTAAATAACCGGCTTCAAGTAGATCTTCGAAACTTGTCGCGCCGTGGCGCTTTGAAAGCTTGGAGACCGTACCGTCCGGGCCTCTTCCCTGAATGAGGGGAAGATGAACATATACGGGAATCTTCCATCCGAAAGCCTCATACAGAATATTATACTTCGGGGCGGATGAGAGATATTCGCTTCCCCGTACGACATGGGTAATATTCATCAGGTGGTCGTCAATAATATTTGCAAAATTATAGGTAGGGAAGCCATCGGTTTTGATGAGAACCTGATCTTCCAGTTCTTTGTTTGGCACGGTAATATCTCCGTATACGCAGTCACTGAAAGTTGTGGTACCTGTGAGCGGCATACGCTGACGAATGACATATGGTATTCCTGATGCCAGATTTTCCTGTATCTCACCCGAAGATAAATCCCTGCAGTGCCTGTCATAACCTGCATTGTCAGGGCTTGTTGCCTGTGCCCGCAGGGAATCCAGGCGCTCTTTTGTGCAGAAACAATAATATGCCTTCCCTTCGGAAACCAGCTGTTCCGCATACGGCTTATACAAAAGCATACGTTCGCTTTGTACGTATGGCCCGTAAGGACCCCCGATGTCCGGACCTTCGTCATGCCTGAGACCGGCCGTCCGCAGAGTGTTGTAAATTATATCAACAGCTCCGTCAACCAAACGCTCCTGGTCGGTATCTTCGATTCTCAGGACAAATGTGCCTCCAGCGGACTTGGCAATTAAATATTCGTAAAGCGCTGTGCGAAGATTCCCCACATGCATGAAACCGGTGGGACTGGGTGCAAAACGCGTGCGGACAACAACATTGTCGGAAATATTATTATCAGACATATCAATAACCTCTTTGTATTTTTATTTTATCCATGTTAACACAAATTCGGGCGCGCGGGTACAAGAAAGAAGGGCAGGTAAGGTTGCGGCAGGGATAAAAAAGTATGAGCGCGAACTTATCCGGTCATATGCCGGCTGATTTGCCGGGATGTTTCCTTGATCTGGCATGACGTATGATGAAGATGAAAACGGTTCTGATCACGGATGCTAAAAAGAAGACAAAGGCGATGCCTATTATGACGGACAAATTCCTGTTTGCAACAAGAAGTGCAATTGTATCGGACAGGAAGTCGGACTTGGTCCACATACTTTGTGCGGCGACTACCTCAGTATCAATTTGGGTGCCGTCTTCCAACTCAAACCTGACCTGTCCCAGTGACTCGCCGATACGAATTGGAAGAGTAACTGTTTCGGAAGGAATGAAAATTGTGTTCGGCTTAATATAATCATTACCGGCCGGATGTATATATCGGACGGTACTCTCAAATACCGCCGCAAGCGGGGCAGGTATGCCGGCAATCGATACCTGCCTGTATGTGTCGCCGGAGACGACAAGGTCTGATACCTCATATGAACTGAAAGTGGTATTGATTGATTTGTACAGATCCTGATAAATGGAATCGTTCTGCGATCCGCCTAAAATAATGGCAATTTCAAAATCATTCACGGCAGCAACGGCCAGAACACAGGAAGTGGAACTGGAATCATCACATTCAAAACGAGCCGCGCCCTTAAGCTGCGGGTTGAGACCCCATGCTGCACTCATGTTATTTGTCAGTGTCTGTGGCGTACCGTCGGAAAGGAACATAAGTGTCTTGTATTTTGTGAACAGATCACGGAAATCATTAAGGCCCAGCGCATACCGGAAGAGGGAAGTCAAATCGGAGATTGTTGTGTACTGAAAGGATTGTGAACTGTTAATGTCCGCATTTGCAGAAGCCGGATGCGAATTGATAACTTCTTTTCCTGATGTATTGGCAAAGAGAGTGCTGTTCATACCCAGAACTTTTGCCGTTTCATTCATTTGGTTTACGAAGGAAATCTCGTCACTTGCAATATATTCGGCCAACGAAAATGCCGCTGCATCGGAATCCATATAGAGAAGTGCCGTCACCAGGAATTTGACGGAACATTTTTCGCCTTTTGACAGGGAAAGAGGATTTTTGGATTTTTTGTCAAGGGTTTCTGCTGCACTGGAGATTGTTACCTGTGTATCCAGGGACTGCGTCTCAAGAGCAATCACAGCAGTCATCAGCTTCGAGGCAGCAGGATAATTTGCCGAAGAATCCTCGTTATTGCGATAAAGGATCATCCCGCGTCCGGTTCCAAAGATAAGGGCGGCATTTGCTGTAATATCAACAGAGGACATTATATCTGATGGGTCCGTAACAGGGGCCTGTGCTGTTCCGGACGTCTTTGCCGTATATGTCTGTGTCTGCATGCCGGTATCGGAATTTGATTTATAAACAAAAGTACTGCCGGCCGCATATAGGGGAAGTCCCGCAGTACCTAGGCAAAACAAGACCGCCAGGATAAACGAAAACAGTCGGATCAAATAAATATATCGCTTTCCGAAGAAAAGAAATCTTGTCATTACATTTACTCCGATACATATCTATAAATATCCTGATTATATCACGATTGCCACGGAATAAGGTTTGTCTTGCGATGCAATCATGAAAATGTTACATTATATATATGTACTCATATAGGAGAAGGGAGATATAATAAATGAGAATCTCAACAAGAGGTAGCTATGCACTTGAAGCTGTGCTCGCGATTGCTCTGTTTCCGCCGGATCAGACGATAAGTATCCGGGAAATCAGCGAGCGTACAAAGATTTCAGATAATTATCTTGAACAAATATTTTCTCTCCTGAGAAAAAGCAAAATCATAACCAGTTCACGCGGAGCGTACGGCGGATACCAGCTCGCACGGCCGGCCGGTAAGATCTGTGTTGGGGATGTACTCAGGGCGACGGAAAAATCTATTTCGCCTGTTATGTGTGTAGAGGAACAAGGTATCTGCAAAAAAAGTGTCGATTGTGTTACCAGGACTGCATGGTGCAAACTTTTCGACGCAATAACCGGAACAGTTGACACGATTAGTATCGAAACACTTGTGAAGGATTTCAATCAAAAAATCACGCGTGAGAGCATTGATTACTCGATTTGATTTGCCTTTTATCGGAATATTGGACATTTACACAGGATTTCTGCAGGATAAGGGAGAAAAAATGAAGTTATCAACAAAATGCCGTTATGGCCTTCGTGCTTTGGTTGATCTGGCTGTGTTTTCTGAACGCGGGCATGTTGCACTTCATGAAATTGCCGCGCGTCAGGAGATATCCCTTAAATATCTGGAGCAGGATTTTTCTGTTCTCAGAAGGGCGGGTATTGTAAAAAGCGTAAAAGGCGCCCAGGGCGGATATCTCCTTTCAAAATCACCGTCTGAAATCAGGATAAGTGAAATTGTATCTGTTTTAGAGGGGGATTTGCTTCTGATTGAAATCGATGATCCGGAGCAGACGGATATACGGGCATTCCTTGCAAACAGGGTATGGGCAAAAGTAAACCGGAATGTAAATGATTCGCTGCATGCTATTTTCCTGTCGGATCTGGTTGGTGATTACAGGGAGCAGCAGACCGGAGAAAGTATGTATTATATTTGATAACGGGGGATTTGTTGTTTTCCCGGGGGGACTGCCATCTTTGATATGAAAATGGTATCATGATAAAAGGCTGTTTTTTTAGGAGGACTCATGGAACTAACAAGAATTAATGCGGGAACCCCCTATCCTGTGGAGTGCGGACATGCTGTCGCACAACTTTATCTTGCGGATATTTTCAAGCCGCGTCTTGAAAAAGCCCAGGTTGCAATCATTACCGACAGGGAAGTATCAGGTTATTACATAAGTGATTTTGTGCGTCAGTTTGAACGTATCGGTATTAAGCCCATTGTTATTGTCATTGACGGAAGCCGGGCTGCTAAATCCTTTGATGTTGTCCGTGCGGCTTTTGAGCGCCTTACAGACATTGAATTCACACATTCGGATCTGCTTTTTGCTTTTGGAGGCGGAGGCGTAATTGATATTGCGGCTTTTGTGGCAGCGACTTTCCAAAAAGGCATAGACTATATACAGGTTCCGACGTCGCTTCTGGCCATGATTGATTCTTCTACCGCAACGGATGCATACCTTAATTTTCAAAGTCATAAGAATCAGATCGGCGTGACATATTCCCCGATACATGTAATTATTGATACGAATTATTTGCGGACACTTCCGCCTCGATATCAGGCAAACGGTATAGCACAGGTGATACAGTACGGACTCCTGGAAAATCCGGAGCTTCTCGCCCGCCTGGAAAACTCCGGTATGGATATGTTCAGCATGATTGATTCATGTATCCAGGTAAGAAAGATGCTTCTTGCTTCGAATCCCGGTTTCCTGACTTTTGGACAGGAAATTGCGGAGGCTATTGAAGGACATTTCCGCTTTTTAAAATACACGCACGGAGAAGCTATGGCTCTGGGTATGTTTGCAATATTCCAGACGGACGATCTCAGGCAGTTATATGACAAACACGGTCTGCCGGTTGCAGTTACAGGTGTTGCAAAAGACACACTCCTGAAGCGAATCCTGAAGAACTATGAGAACCGGACCCAGGCAATACCGCTTGTACGCCTCGAATCCGTCGGCAAGCCGTTCATTGATAAAATTTCCGTGGAGGATGCCGCTGCAGTTTTTGACAAGCTCCTTTCCGGTATCTGCCAGTAAACAGGAGGAAGCAATGCATGCGCTATTATAAGGCAAATGATTATCATTACATGAAGCAATCGGTGAACCGAAGAATGATCAGCCTGGTACTATGCCTGGTTTTTATCTTTCCGTCATTCTTAAGCAGCTGCGGCAGTAAAGATGAAGCAGTGACAGTTCTAGCGGATTACGGGGACTATGGTTCCGGATCGCACAGAACCTTGCCTCTATGTATCCGTTCCGTAAGGCGTATTCCCCTGAGGAAAAAGAAGCGGGCGTTTTCATAAAAAGCGAGTTTGAAAAACTGGGATATAAAGTAGAGGAACAGGCCTTTTCTTCAGCAGACCAGTCCGGTACCTCGACCAACTATATAATTACCATACCCGGCGAGGGACTTATGTTTCAGAATTCCCAGGGCACATATACAGCTGAAAACCGCCAGGTTATTGTAGGAGCACATTATGATACATTTTACGGGACTGCGGATGCTGCATCCCTGCCGGGATATGATGGAATCCAGGATAATGCAAGCGGGATAGGATGCCTCCTGACACTGGCCCAGCAGCTTCGGAAGCAAACAATGGGATATGATGTAATCCTCATTGCATTTGGTGCCGGGGATGCTTCATATGCAGGGGCTGAGGCTTTCACGGCACAGATGACCCCGCAGGCAATTGCCGCGACTGATGCTATGTATTGTATTGAGAGTATTTATGCCGGCGATAAACTTTATGCAAGTGCCGGCTGGAACTCGCTTGTCAGCGCAAATAAATATGAAATGAGAAGAAAGCTCTACGAAGCGTATGATGCTGTTTACGAGAACTCACTGTCATCCAAAAATGGTGTTGACCTGCTGTACAATGAGAGCGGACAGTCCCTGGATGTAAATGGTGACGGTGCAGTTGATGTATTTCGTGAAGTAACAACCACGCCATCCGATTACGTGCCTTTTGACCGTGCAGGCATACCAATAGTGTTTTTTGAATCATACGATTATAACTATCCGGACATTGCCGCAATGAAGGAGACGAAAAACCTGAAGCTTCAAAGTAACGGCGGTTTGATTCGCAGGACAAATGCAGATGCAAGCAGCATATTGAAGGAGTCCATACCGGAAAAGCAGCTTATCTCCCGGATTAACTGTACAGCATTTATTCTATTGAAGGCGATAGAAAAGGGTGCCCACAATTCCCTGACGAAAGCAGCATATGCGGCCGGTACTACCATTGCTCCCGCTATTCATGTCCTTGTTACGGTAACACCTCCGCCCAAAGCAACATCAACCTCTGCTGCAGCAACACCGGCACCATCATAACCATCCGGTGCACTTTCCAATCTCAGAAGTAAAAGAAAAATTTTAGAACGTCTCCCGATTCCCACCGGAAGTTGACCGACTGGAATTCCCCTGGGTGCAGTGTTGAAATTTTTTGATTATGACCACAGTCAGACACTCTCATCGGTTCAGGGTCATCCGGCAGATCGGGTGAAAAAAATCCGATGAGCTCCTGCTCCTGAAGGGAAACCCGGGCATTTTTACAATTTTCCGGAATCAGGACATCAACCCTGAAGCGAACGGGCTCATCAAGTAAAAAAAGGAATCCCAGACAGATACGGTCGGGCATGAGTCGTACTGCTTTTTGAACAACCTGTATTTTTTTGCCGTCTTTATTGTATTCATAAACTTTATCAGAATATTCCGATACGGCGATGCCTTCAAAGACGTCACCAAGAATCAATTCTTCATTCATTGTTTCTTCTTCCCCAATCCAATCATCTGCATGTA
>JGI24147J20444_1001285_pt1 | contig 12435 bp, 8 predicted proteins | sample BarGraIncub1133A_FD_20444 | JGI IMG/M metagenome (IMG submission 20444) | reverse complement strand
CCGCCGTGACTGTTGATGTCAGATTAAAAGGATTTCCCACAGCCAGAACCCATTCACCAAGCCTGAGTTGTTCCGAATCGCCATATTTAATGAAGGGCAGGTTTTCTGCTTTTATTTTAAGGAGAGCTATATCACTCCCCGGGTCACGACCTACTACCTTGGCAGTAAAGGTTCTCTTATCATTCAATGTGATATCAACAGATTCAGCATTTTCTACAACGTGGTTATTTGTAATAATGTAACCATCGGCTGAAATAATAACCCCTGATCCCCATCCATTTGCAATCTGTGGTTTGGATGAATACCGATCACCATAAAACCATTCCAGAATAGGATTCTCAGAAGATGACCCGTAGGTTGTTTTTGTGTGAACATGAACCACTCCGTGAACCGTCTGTTCAGCAGCATAAGTAAAATCAATCTGCCCCTCCTGCGTCTGAAACGAAGTCAGATAAGCCTGTGCATCACGGACTTCAACTTTGGAACTGTCCTTTGAAACGGCAAGTGATGGCCGCACTACTATTTTTGTATAGGCAAACAATGCAATTGAAGCTCCTAACAAAGCCATAAATAGCGCACCTAATAAATACTTTCCTTTCATAACATTTAATTTTTAATTAAACTCTTTTTTATGCCTGGTTAAAAGTTCACTTATTATGCCTTCATAAAAGTTTAATATCTTTATAACCTTTTTTACCCAGTATTGTTTACAAAAATCATGCATTTTTCGAATGGACTTCAATAATTTACAAAGATTTAACAACTCTTTAACACCGATGATAAAAGTATTTAACAAAAATCATGGAACAGACCCGACGGTATCTGTCATTGCTTCAGTTCTGTCAGGACAAATTGACGCAAAGTTAATCAGGGTTTATGAGACGTGAGGCGTGAGGAAAAGATAAAAGACAAAAGTAAAAAGATAAAAGTTGAAGAACTTAAAATGAGTAATTTAGAACCTGACGCCTGATAATTATGTTGAAAGAGAAACTATACGGAAAGACACTTAATGAGCTGATTGCTGTGACCAGGCGGATCGGACTGCCTGGTTTTGCTGCAAAACAGGTATCCGACTGGCTCTATAAGAAGGAGATACAGACGATTGATGAAATGACAAACCTTTCAAAAAAGAGCAGGGAGCTTCTTTCGGTTGATTATGAAATCGGTCTTTCTGCTCCCGTTAACGAATCCAGGAGTTCTGACGGAACTAAGAAATACCTTTATAATGTACTGAATGACAAATATATAGAAACTGCGTATATTCCTGATGACGATCGCGCTACAATTTGTGTCTCTTCACAAGCCGGATGTAAAATGGGTTGTATCTTTTGTATGACAGGTAAGCAGGGTTTCCAGGGAAACTTATCGTCCAATGAGATTCTTAATCAGTTCAGGAGTCTCCCTGAGTTCCCCAAATTGACTAATATTGTCTATATGGGCATGGGTGAACCTTTAGATAATATTACCGAGGTTCTTAAGAGTCTGGATATTCTGACAAACGAATGGGGATATGCATGGAGTCCAACCAGGATCACAGTAAGTACAGTAGGATTAATAGCAGGAATTAAGGAATTTCTGGAAAAAAACAGGTGTCACCTTGCAGTAAGTCTGCACTCTCCCTTTGATGAAGAGAGAAGGAAGCTGATGCCGATACAACGGTCCAATACAGTTAAAGAAATACTTGATATAATCCGTAAATTTGATTTTACCAGTCAGCGGAGAGTCTCTTTTGAGTATATCCTGTTTCAGGGAGTAAATGATACACCTGCTCATATAAAAGAGCTTGCGAGAATCCTTAATGGAATAAAGTGCAGGATTAATATTATTCGTTTTCATCCTATTCCAGGATCAGAATTTTATAGTCCTAATCTGGGAACCACAATCAATTTTAAGGAAGCCCTTAACGCTAAAGGAATCCTTACGACCATCAGGGCGAGCCGGGGTGTCGACATACAAGCTGCGTGCGGTTTATTATCAACAATAGAACAAAACAAATCGGTTCAGAAATGAGGAAATCATTTTTTATCTTTTCACTTGCGTGCTTGACTATTTGTTCCTTTGCACAGGAGAAATCATCTGAATCGTTTCACGCTGATTCATCTTTGGTTCACGCATCCGTATCATTGTGCGTTGCAGATGCTGAGACCGGAGAAATTACAATTGATTATAATTCCGGAATAAGCCTGACACCTGCTTCAGTAATGAAGGTTATTACATCAGCTGCTGCTCTTGAACTGCTTGGCCCCGATTATACTTTCAAAACTACTTTAGGTTATACCGGATCGTTGAATAAAAGAACAGGAAAACTGAAGGGGAATATCATCATTCTTGGCGGTGGAGATCCCTCATTGGGATCAAAATATTTTGGTGATCATTACAGGAATTTCCTGCCCGGTTGGGTTGAAGAAATTTCGAAACTTGGAATTAAAAAAATAACAGGGAGAGTAATCAGTGACGATTCTTATTACGATTTTCTACCTGTCCCGGCAAAATGGCTTTGGGAAGATGTTGGTAATTATTATGGAGCAGGAGCATATGGAATATCTGTATTTGACAACACTTACGAAATTCATTTTAAAACTCTGTCCGATAGTATCCCTCCGGCAATTAAAGATATTATTCCAGGTGAATGCAGGTCTGAATTATCTGATTATCTCGTTGCTTCAGGTACCACTTCTGATGGTTATGTTTTTACAGCTCCTTACAGTACCAGCGGATGGCTTTCCGGAAACATTCCTGCTAACCAGGATGATTTTGTACTGAAAGCCTCAATTACTGACCCACCTTTGCTTCTCGCCAAAATATTAAACGCAAAAATTAAGGCCGGAGGAATAAAAATATCAGGGATCCCAACTACTATCAGATTGGAAAAAAATTATTCTGCAGATAATTTTGTTCCAATTACGCAAACAAGCTCTCCGCGACTAGCTGAGATAATTGAGGTACAAAACAAGGAAAGCGTTAATCTGTTTGCTGAACATCTGATAAAGGAATTGGGGAAAAAATTCAAAAATAACGGATCAACTGCTTCAGGTGCTGAAGTAATTATTGAATTTCTTAAGAATTCGGGTTTAGATACTAACGGAATGTTCATAGAAGACGGAAGTGGACTCTCATCGCTTGATGCCATCAATACAAAAGAATTGGTCCGTATGCTCTTATATATGAGAAACAAGGGAAAGTACTTCCCCGAGTTTTATTCCTCCTTTCCTGATGCAGGGAAAGAGGGAACTCTGAAAAACTATTTTAAGGATGCTCTTTTCGATTCACGGCTCAAAGCAAAGAGCGGTTCTATGACAAGAGTAAGAAGCTTCGCAGGATATTTTACCACTCTTTCGGGTAAAAAAATGGTCTTCAGCATAATTATTAATAACTTTTCCGGTCCTTCAAAAAAAATTATTTCGGAAATCGAAGAGAATCTAAGAGAATTAATATCGAATAATTGATAAGACAAAGCTGATTTCAGAACAATGCATATATTTGCACACTTTTCAGGAAAAAGAGAGGATGAATAATAAAATATCTATACGAAGATGCAAAGAATACAACCTTCAAGAGGTGACTGATCTGATTTCCGATATTTACGCAAAGACTGATGGTCCCGAAGTAAAGGGGAAAAGAGTACTGGTTAAACCGAATATTCTTACTGATGATGATCCGGCAAAGTGCATTAGTACTCATCCCGTGGTGGTAGAGGCGATGATCCGGTTTTTGCAGTCAAAAGGAGCTATAGTATTTGTGGGAGATTCTCCTGCTGTTCACAATCAGAAATTCAAAGGTGTAAAATCCGGCATTTTTAAGGTATGCGAAACTACCGGAGCGAAATGGGTCAATTTCATGACTGATCCAGTTGTGAAAACACTAAGGAAAGGAAAAATCAGGGTTGCAGCTATTGTAGATGATGTTGATCTTATTATTTCTCTTCCTAAATTTAAGAACCACGAACTTGTTTATTTTACAGGTGCAATAAAAAACACTCTTGGTCTGGTACCCGGTTTCAGCAAGGGGAAACAGCATGCATTGCACCAGGACAGAAGCAAATTTGGTGAGTTTCTTGTTGATCTTAATGAGGCAGTCACTCCTGATTATTTTCTTATGGATGGTATTTTGGGAATGGAAGGTCCGGGTCCCGGCAGGGGATTTCCTGTTGAGATTGGATTATTATTTGGTTCAACAAATCCTCTTGTACTCGATATGATAGCCAGCCGTATAGCCGGTTATGAACCACTGGTAGTACCAACTTCAAGAGCTGCTTTTTTCAGGAAAAACTGGCTCCGTTCAGAAGATGAAATAATATATGATGGTCCTGAGCTTCGAGACATTATAAAACCGGGATTTACGAAAGTTCCAATTATAATGACCAATAATATTGCTCTGAAGTTTGTGATGAGCAGGATTAAATTTCTTAAAAAACTTGAAAGAAGACCGGTCTTTATACATGAAAACTGCACGGGATGCCAGAAATGCGTCAATATTTGTCCTGTTCAGGCGATAATGCCATTACCATCAAAAAAGACCCATATAGTTCTTACTGACAGCAAATGCATAAGATGTTTCTGCTGCAGCGAAGTCTGTTCTGACAATGCTGTTGAAATCAGGAGAAAAGTTATAGGTGTCTAGACGTCAATCTTGGCGTATTTTGCATGTGTTTCGATNAATTCCCTGCGGGGTGGNACTTCATCACCCATAAGCATTGAAAATATATGATCTGCCTCAGCAGCGCTTTCAATTGTAACCTGCCGGAGAGTACGTGTTTCAGGATTCATGGTTGTTGACCAGAGCTGTTCTGCATTCATTTCACCCAGACCTTTGTATCTCTGAACACCAACAGAAGATTCTTTCCCCTGCCCCATTTCCAGAACTGCCAGTTCACGTTCTTCCTCGGTCCAGCAGTAACGTTCCGATTTTCCCTTTTTTATCAGGTAAAGCGGAGGTGTGGCAATATATATATTCCCACCTTTTATAAGATCCTGCATATATCTGAAAAAGAAGGTCATGATAAGTGTGGTAATATGAGAACCGTCGACATCAGCATCAGTCATGATAATGATTTTATGATATCGGAGACCTGCAATGTTAAGCGCTTTGCTGTCATCATCTGTTCCTATATTCACACCAAGTGCGGTAAAAATATTTTTTATCTCTTCGCTCTCATAGATTCTGTGTTGCATTGCCTTTTCGACATTCAATATCTTTCCTCTCAATGGCAATATTGCCTGGAAACTGCGATCACGTCCCTGTTTTGCCGTTCCACCCGCAGAGTCGCCTTCCACAAGGTAAATTTCGCAATTAACCGGGTCTCTGTCGGCACAATCGGCCAGTTTGCCGGGTAGTCCGGAACCGGAGAGAACATTCTTACGCTGTACAAGCTCTCTGGCTTTACGGGCAGCATGGCGGGCTGTAGCAGCGAGGATTACCTTCTGAACAATTATTCTGGCATCTTTTGGATTCTCCTCGAGATAGTTTGTAAGCATTGTACTTACAGCCTGATCGACCGCCCCCATTACCTCAGAGTTTCCAAGTTTGGTTTTTGTCTGGCCTTCAAACTGAGGTTCCGCAACTTTAACAGAAATGATAGCAGTAAGTCCTTCGCGGAAATCATCTCCATTGATATCAAATTTAAGCTTAGAGGTGGCGCCAGAATCTTCAGCATATTTTTTGAGTGTACGTGTTAACCCTCTTCTGAACCCGGCAAGATGCGTACCCCCTTCAATAGTATTAATATTATTCACGTATGAATGGACATTCTCCGAGAATGAGTTATTGTACTGCAGGGCAATTTCAACAGGGATCTCGGTCTTATCATAAGTTATATGAATAATTTTTTCAATTAGTCTTTCCCTGTTAGCATCAAGATATTCAACAAATTCCTTCAGTCCCAGCTCAGAACGGAATTCTTCATAACGAGGAATTCCACCATTGCCGTCATCAATGAGCTCTCTCATATCTTTTATCGTGAGAAGTATCCCTTTATTAAGGAATGCCAGTTCACGAAGACGTGCTGATAGTATCTCAAAGTTGAATTCAGTTGTCTGGAATATGGTGCCGTCAGGTTTAAAGGTTACGGAAGTTCCTGATTTATCTGACTTGCCGATAACCTCTACCTCTGTAACAGGTTTTCCTTTTTCATATTCCTGTTTGTAAATCTTACCTTCCCTCATAATAACTGCTGAGAGATGAGCTGAGAGTGCATTTACACACGATACACCAACGCCGTGAAGACCGCCTGATACCTTGTAAGAATCTTTATCAAATTTGCCTCCAGCATGTAAAACAGTCATAACAACTTCAAGCGCGGATTTCTGTTCTTTTTCCATTATACCCGTGGGAATACCTCTTCCGTCATCGGTGACGTTTACGGAGCCATCTTCATGAATAACAACTTCAATTTTGGTGCAATACCCTGTAATTGCCTCATCGATAGAGTTATCAATAACCTCATAAACAAGATGATGCAGTCCTTTTACACCGATGTCTCCAATATACATTGCAGGTCTTTTCCTCACTGCTTCAAGACCTTCAAGAACCTGAATATTATCTGCTGAATAATCCTTACTGTCCTGCAATTTTTTTTCTTTCTCGCTCATTATTCATCTATTATTAAGTCAATCTGTATTATTATATCTTATATCTGATTAGTCAAAAACGCTGATAAGGAGACTTATCTGATATAACTTCATTTTAATGATATCAACTTTGCTTTTTTGACAATGAAAAAAGGATATCTTTTTCACCATTTTCAACCTCCGGAATCAACCTCACTTTTTCTATTATAAATTATTGATATTATGATTATTAATTATCGTTACAAATATACGAATTTTAAATTGTTTTTCCTTAAAAAAATGTTAAAAATAATGCACATTTTTCATTTAGAAATTAACACTGAAATGATGCCTGATTTGTGGGTTATAAACTATAGGTAAATCCAAGCATAAACAGGAATCCCTGTGAGGGATAATATGCCCATTCATAATACCGGTTATTTGCGATATTATTAAGTTTTGTCCAGAACGAGAGAATTTTAGAATAACGATATTCAGCACTGAGGTTAAGATTTAAATGAGTTGGCATTTCATAAATAAAAGGTGAATTCTGTACTATTTGTGATGATAATAACAAAAGAGACTCTCCATTTACAACAAGCTTGCGTTTCCCCTGGAGGGTTATTTCCATCCCTGCAATAATCTTATCTCTCAGGTTATATTTCAATCCAAATTTCGCATCCCAGCCAGGTTTATTCCATGCATATTTAAATTTAGACAATGTATACCTGTTTAGGTTTGCAGCACCATTGAAAGTGAGTTTATCATTTATTTTTCCTCCCATTTCCGCATGAACATTGAGCAGCTCCACATCGTCGGTAAGAGCAGAGAAATAGTTACCCCTGTATGGAGTAAAAACAGTATCAGTTCTGAAGATATTTGAATAGAAGAGCATATCACTTATCAAAGAATATGATGCTGATATCACATAATTTCCTTCAAGGCCAGAATTTCCTTTCAGACCGGTAAAAACAATAAGGTCATGACTCGTACTTGGCTGTTTATAGAGGCTTCCGTCGTGCATCAAAAAAGGATTTTCAGAAATGATATTTAGCGGCTCATTCTTTTCAAGTTTTCCCGACAATCCGACAAAAAAATTGATATAAGAAGGAACAATAGTTAAGTTAAAATTAACATCAGGATACACATGAAGGCTTGTAAATGCTGTCATATCTTTTTCGAGCAAAAGCTGCAATCCGAGTTTATAACTCCATTGACTTGAACTCTTCTTCATGAACGGGCTTATCGAAGCAACATATTCAGGAGATATTTTAAGGAAGTCTGAAAAATGATATAAATCTATATTTAGACCTGAACCAACATAAAATCCCTGATAGGATTTTGCCATAGTCCCGGAGATGCCGGCGTTGCGCTGTGACATATTTTTCCCGGAGGAGAAATAGTTGTAGGAAAACATGAAATCATAGGAAAATTCTGTAGAATCAAGTGTTGATGAGGATAATGAAACTTTTGCTCCTAAATTATTATAAGGTATCCTGATATCCTTTTTTGAAGGTAAATAATCATGAATCGCAGGCTCGTATCCATAAGCATGCCTTATCTTCTGACTATAATCCAATGAACCTCCAAGAATATTTTTTCGAAAGAATTTCCTGCCAAAAAGAGAGACATCGTTATCCATATAACCTGCAAAATTCTTCATGCCATTATCGAGTTCAATCTTTCCGTTAGTTGAGAAATGCCGGGCGTATAATCCAATTGAACCTTTCTTCGACCGCTCATTTGTAATACTTACTTCAGCCAGCGGTGTGATATAATTTCCAAGACCAATATTTACATAACCTTTATAAAGTTTAGGCAACGGGATCGGGCAATAAAGCTGCTGCTTTTATCGGGCTGATAGTATAATTTGGAAGAAAAGGGGTTGTATTTATATCGTAACGAAAGTCGGGTCTGACTTTCGAAGTATCGTTAATGTCAGGCAAAAAGCTCCTCTTTTTAAATTCCGGCAGAGATGGTTTGTATGGATTATACAAAGTAACCTCTCTCTTCAACCCTGTCTCCTGCTTCTTTACCTGTGCACTCACAGGTAATAAAGAAAATAATATAAAGACTGGTACAATAAGGTTTCTTTTTATCATGTCGGTTCTATTTCTTAATCACTTTGAAATTATTGTTGTTCACTATTTGGTAATTTGTCGTTTCCAACGGTATCGGGTTTACTTTCGTCAAGTGAACCTAGCTTAGCTTTTGCCTCATCAAGTATTCCGTCATTGTCTACTGAATAATAATTCTTCAGGCTCTGAAGTGTTGCACGGGCCTGCAAAGAATCGCCCTTTTTTATACTTATATCTGCAAGAAGCAAAAACATCCTAGCCATCCAGTATTGATGAGGGCTTTTCTGATCAATGAACTCTGAAATTGTCTTTTCTGACTCTGCTGATTTATCTTTCTTGTACAGAAGTTCAGCTACCCTGTATTTTGACTCTGCTCCTTCAATGCTGATAACTTCAGTTGCTACTTTTCGGAAATCCCTNAGGGCGTCATCAAAATTATTGAGACTATAATTTGCTTTTGCACTCATAAATGTGGCCTCCCTGACCAACTCCTCGGGAACATTTACAGAATTGATGATTTTCCCTGCAGCACTNATTGTCTTCTGCGCATCGCCGGCCTGGTAAGCCGACTTTAATTGTCCCTTAAGAGAAATGAGGTTATTAGCATCATTTGACGAAGCTTTCTCAAGTTTCTCATAATAGCCAAGGGCTTCTGAATACTCTTCTTTATCGTATAGTATCGAAGAAGCTGCTATAAGTGATTGTTCAAGGAATTGATTATTAGGTTCAGTCGATACTTTTTCATACAATTTCAGTGCTTCGTCAATATTACCTGCTGATTTCAGACATTCTGCGAGGTAATACTGTGCATTTTGCCTGAAGCTGCCATTGGGAAATTCATTAAGGTAACTCTTCAATACATCAGTAGCTTTATCAAATTTCCCTGTCATAAAAAGGTTTTCGCCTGATGTGTATAAAAGTGAATCTTTCTGTGCCACATTAATATCGCCATAGCCGCCTAGTGTCTTTATGTAACTAAAATAAGTCTCAACATCATTTATGTCAACATAAGTGTTTCTGAGTCCGGTCATTGCATCCCTCGCTTCCGGGGATGATTTGTAGTTCTCGATAACTTTTTTGAACTGTGAAATAGCCTTCTCATTTTCCCCAATATTATAATAAAGAAGGCCCAGCTGAACTATAGAACGGGGAACAAAGGGGCTTGCAGGATAATTCAATATAATTGTATTGAAATCTGATTCTCCCCTTTTAAAATCTTCAAGAACCAGATAAGCCCTGCCTCTTTCGAAGATAGCATTAGGAACAAATGTTGAGGAAGGGTATTTCAGGGTCAGAGTAGTGAGTACATCAATCTTGCCTCTCCCGTCCTTTATAAGTCCAAGCGAAAACCCCTTCTGAAACATAGCATAATCGGCATCCAGCTTTCCATATTCAATAACTTTGTCATAATAACTGATTGCTGAAGGATAGTTGGTTGCAACGTAATAGCAATCAGCAATTCTGTTCTTGGCATCCGCAAGGACTTCTGATCTCACATTTGTAACCCCGGCCTCAAAAGTCTTAAAATAGTTTAATGCGCTGGTGTAGTCCTTCAGGTTAAAGAAGGCATATCCAAGATTATATCTGACAAGATTATATTCACCTAAAAGGGTTGAACCAGGTAATCCCATAAACAACTGATAATCATCTTTTGCCTCATTAAAATGACCAAGCCTGTAGTTTGCTTCACCTCGCCAGTAAACAGCTCTTGCCCTGATTTGCATATTATATTTTTCATATTTAAGCGATTTATCAAACATATCTATTGAGGCTTCAAGCTGAAGGTTCTGGAAAAGCTCCAAACCTCTGAAAAACGCAACCTTCTGATAAGCCTCTTCCAGTCTGCTCTCCTTATTCCCTATTTTATCAAGCGCCGACAGGGCAGCTTTGTAGTTTTTAATCTGTAAAAATGTACTTACAAGGTAATCGTATACTTCCTGTATCCGTTTTGACCCTGGATAGAGGTCGATATACTCCTGGAAAGCAGCAATCGCTTCACCAAAAGGAGAATATGCTGTTTCGTATGTCAGTTTTGCATAGTTATAAAGTGACTCTTCTTTGATTCTTTTATCATAATTAAGTTGTGATGCCTGGCCAAAAGCTAACCGTGAACGTGCTTTATCTCCTTTCTGCATATAACAATCACCAAGAATATTCCAGATATTCTGACTGAGAACATCACTTCTGGCACCTACTTCAAGAAGAATCTTAATTGCTTTATCAATTTCTCCGGTTTTATAATAACAGTAACCAAGCTGATATTTATCCTCGCGTGCACTTGCTTTTGCGCCTGTTGAATATTTTTCAAGATAAGGTAATGCTTCTTTATAATTCTCCTTATTATAATAAGCATCTCCGATAAATCTGTAAAGTTCAACGGCCCTTGCTTTTCCNGCTGAATTNAGAAGATCCGGAGCCATAGAAAGAATGCCATCATAGTCTTTCTCGAGATAAAGAATCTGAACAATATAAAATGGGACCACACCTCCGAATGTTTCATCATCCTTAAGGCGCTTGAAACCCTCCACAGCTGTCTGATACATTTTCTGTTCATAGGCTATCTGTGAAAAATAGTAGATTGCCGGTGGAGTATATTCCGTATCTATATCTTTTATCTCCGAAAACATCAGAAGTGCCCTGCTTTGATCGCCTTTGATATATAGAGAATATCCGAGTCTGAAAAAATATTCTGCCAGTTTATCAGATTTCAATTCCTGTCTGTTCACAGTTTCATAATAGATTACTGCTTTTCTGTAGTTTTTGTTCTGGTAGAAATAGTTGCCTAATTCCAGTCTTGCATCATTTATCCGCGAGCTCTCCGGATGGGAATATATAAACATCATCATCCTGTATTCGGCATCAGGATTGAAAAGTTTTAACGCTGATATAGCGCTATAATATTCAGCATCAGCTAACAGAATAGGATTGGATCTGTCGCCACCTCTGATGAATGAATCAAAGAGCCTTATGGCAGCAGGATATTTCTCTTTATTGAATAATTCCATCCCCCTGTTAAACTCAGATCCAGTTTCTCTGACAATGAAAGGTACCTGCGCTGTGATCTGAATCATGAATATCAATAGAACACTGAATATTAAACCAAATTTGTTTCTGTTCATAACTTATTTTTTTTGGCCCGCTACAAAAAAACACCAATTGTGTATTAATACAAATTAATGGCACGTAAAATGTTAATTGTAAGTCATATATAATATTAATCGGGTTATTTTAATCAATCGTAAAATTACAACTATTAAACGCCGTCAACGGGCCTTTATTACTCATTTTATCAACATATAAATGTTAATTATCAATTCTTTCCTTATTTTGCATTTAAAATAAACTGAAAATGCAGGAAAATCTCCCGTTGGATGTTATCATAGAACTCACAAACTGTACTATATGGCAACAGGATCATCTTGTGCTTTCAAACATGAATCTGAGCGTCGGGAAAGGTGAATTTGTATACCTGGTTGGCAGGGTTGGCAGTGGAAAATCGAGTATTATTAAAACCCTTAATGCTCAGATACCTCTTAGAGATGGACATGGTCTTGTTGCAGGTTATGATCTGTCAAAAATAAAAAGCAGAGAAGTCCCTTATCTTCGCCGGAAAATCGGAATCGTTTTTCAGGATTTCCAGTTGCTCATCGACCGTTCGGTTAATGAAAACCTTGAATTTGTTCTGAAAGCTACCGGGTGGAAGAACAAGAAAGAGATCGATACCCGTATTGGTGAAGTTCTTGAAAAAGTAGGAATGGGACTAAAAGGTTACAAGATGCCACATCAACTTTCGGGGGGTGAACAACAACGTG
>JGI24147J20444_1001274_pt1 | contig 12513 bp, 10 predicted proteins | sample BarGraIncub1133A_FD_20444 | JGI IMG/M metagenome (IMG submission 20444) | reverse complement strand
TGCGACCCTTTGCAAGAACCGCCGCCATAATTATATTGGCGGTACCCGTAACAGAAGCCTCATCGAGGTGCAAATAAGCACCTGTCAATGACTGTGCTTCAACTTTAAAAAACGGATCTTTCGAATCAAATTCAAATCGGGCTCCCAGTTTTTGGAAACCGGTAAAATGTGTATCAACTCTGCGCCGCCCGATTTTATCACCTCCCGGTTTAGGGATAAAAGCTCTGCCAAACCTAGCAAGAAGTGGGCCGACGATCATTATCGATCCTCTCAGACTGGAACTCTGTGCTCTGAACTCACTCGTCTGGAGATAATCAAGATTTACATTTGTTGCCTCAAAGCTCGTAACAGAATCCGATTCTCTCGTGACCTTAACTCCCATAGATCTGATCAGTTCGATCAGCATTTTTACATCACTTATATCGGGAATATTCCTGATTGTAACTTTTTCTGAAGTAAGGAGAATTGCACAGATTACCTGCAAGGCTTCATTTTTGGCTCCCTGAGGTGTTATTTCTCCCTTAAGGGATCTTCCTCCATTAACAATAAAAGTAGCCATTAACGTCTGCTGTGTCCTTTTTTCTTTATGAATTGTTTGTTTTGTTGCTTGCCATGGGGTTTTCCAAGAGGCTTTCTCTTGACAGGCGGTATCAGTTCTCTGACTTCCAGAATTCTTACTCCCTCAGTCATTAACAGTTTTCCCTTAGATAATAATTTCATGTCTTTAATTATCACCTCGTCAGCTACCTGCCCTCTGTTCCATGTGATATATGATTTTTTCATCTGATTAACGATCAGGGTAGTAAGGTATTCCTTTTCACCTCCTTCTTCCATTTCACAAGCAGCATCAATCATAAGTTCGATGATGCGTCCATAGTGGAGAAATCTGATGTCACCCTGCTTGTAAGGTACCTGCTTTGGTTTTTCAACAAACTTCGACGGTTCAGGAACAGGATATGGAGAATCAATATCCAGCTCAAAGCTTGCAATCAGGGCCAGATGATCCCATAATTTATGTTTAAAATCGCCCACATCACGGAGATGTGGATTAAGATTGCCCATTATCGAAATTATGGTCTTTGCAGCACGGTTCCTTTCGTCCCTGTCCTCAATGGTCTTAATATGATCAACCATTTTCTGAACATTTCTTCCATATTCAGGCAATGACATTCTTTTCCTCTGAGTATTGTAATCGTAAGTCATTATATGCTTTTTATTTTATGCAAAGCTAGTAATTTAAAGTAAATTCGCGATAGAATGCTGAATGGTAAATCATGAAGATAATTCTTTCTATATCCCTTTATATAATCTCTTTTTTAATTGCCGATGCCTCGGATGGCTATAAAAGGAATCCTTTTATTGACGTTATTCACTATGAGTTTTCAGTTTCAGTCAGCGACACAAATAATGTAATTTACGGACATGCTGCAATAACCATAAAATTTACCGGACCTGTCAGAACTCTTGAACTGGATCTCAAAAACAAAGGAACCGGAGAGAAAGGTATGATAGTGCAAAATGTTGTTTTTAATGGTGGAAAAATCAGCTGGATTCATACGGATAACAGAATTAAGATCAGCATGAATGAATCAACAGTGACCGGATCAGAGGGAGTTTTTTTTATTGATTATTCAGGTGTACCGGCTGATGGCTTGATAATATCTGATAATAAGTTCGGAAGACGAACCTTTTTTGCAGATAACTGGCCCGACAGAGCAAGCAATTGGATTCCTTGTATTGACCACCCTTACGACAAGGCAACAGTAGATTTTATTATTACATCACCTGATCATTATGAAGTTGTTGGGAGCGGATATCTGGTGGAGGAGAGCTGCTTGCCCAAAGAAACAAAACTGACTCACTGGAAAGAAGATGTACCGATAGCTACCAAAGTCATGGCAATTGGGATTGCTCCTTTTGCGGCAAAGTTGGAAGCCAATGTTAATGATATCCCTGTATGGAGCTGGGTTTTCACAGAAAACAGAACCGAGGGATTTAATGACTATTCAGTCGCAACAAAACCGCTTGCCTTTTATAGCCGGCTCATTGGACCTTACCCTTACGAAAAGCTGGCAAATGTACAATCGAAAACAATATTTGGTGGTCTGGAAAACGCGGGCTGCATATTTTATTCCGAGAATTCAGTTACCGGGAAAAGCAGGGCAGAAAACCTTATGGCCCATGAAATTGCACATCAGTGGTTTGGGAATTCTGTCACTGAGAATGACTGGCATCATATCTGGTTAAGTGAGGGATTTGCAACTTATCTTGCTGCAGTATACCAGGAAAAAACTTATGGGAAACAGAAACTCGAGGAGACAATGAAATCGGCACGCGACCGAGTTATAGGATTTTCATTAAGATCGCAAAAACCAGTTGTCGATACAACAGTCACAGATCTTATGAGATTGCTGAATCCTAACTCATACCAGAAAGGCGCCTGGATTCTTCATATGTTACGACGCGAGCTGGGCGATGATCTGTTCTGGAGAGGAATGAGGTTATATTATGAAGATTACAGAAATAAAAATGCTCTTACACGAGATTTTCAGATGGTTATGGAGAAGGTCAGTAACAGGGATCTTGGAAAGTTTTTTAATCAGTGGCTTTTTGTCGCAGGCCAGCCCGATCTGAAAATTTATGCAGACTCAGGTAAAAGAAAAGGATTTACTGATCTGATCATTGAGCAGACCCAGGATAAACTGTTTAGTTTTGAGATTGAGTTGCAGATTAAGGATTTAAAAGGAACTCACATGCTTAAAATCCCTGTAACAGATAGAATTACGAGAAAGACTATTCCATTTGAAAAGATAATTGAGGTTATTCCGGATCCGGATATTAACCTATTGTTCAGGATGGTTCCCGATCAGAATAAAACCACAATCAGACCTATAGTCCCAGAAACTGAATAGCGAGGCCTGAAAAGAAAATCACTCAATTACTTAACACCCATGAGCTGCCATTGAAAATATACTCCTTAACATTTATATTTTGAGTATTAAGCAGTTTCCTCGAATCGCTGATGAATTTTTTCATAAGTAGGAAAGCCTCGGGTCTGTCGAAAAATTCAGGTTTGGTTTCGAATTCCGAGCAGGGAAGGATAAAGAATTTTTTTCTGTATTTTTCAATTGGAGTATAAACCCACGTAAGGTAATATCCGGCATTTGAAATAAAATATTTATCACCATTCTTCGCAAAGTCAATTCTAACCATTGACCCGCCATCGGTTTTAGGTTTTCTCTGATTTGAAACAAAATTACCAAGAGAGTAGACAACAATCCCATCTTTTCCGGTAATATTATTTTTAGTCACAACCATCTTCTGCAGAACATGAGGGTGAGAACCTATTACCATGTCAACACCCAGTGATTGGAAGTATTCTGCAAGATCAGTCTGACTTTTTGTCGGGATTGTATCATATTCTGTTCCCCAGTGCAAAAACAGTATTATGATATCGGCTTTCTTTTTTTTGGCTTTATTAATATCACTGGTAATTGATACTTTATCCAGCATATTGACGATTACCGGCTCCGGGACTTTTATTCCGTTGGTACTATAAGTATAATTAAGCAGGGCTATTGATGCTCCATTCCTGTGAATCATCAGCGGAGTGAGACTATCACGGCATATTGAATTAAGAAATGTACCGGTATGCGGAATTCCGATACTATCCAGCCTATTGATAGTATTTATAATCCCATTCTTGCCCCTGTCGGCTGCATGATTATTTGCAGTGACAAGGTAATCAATACCGGCATTTTTGCATGCTACTGAAAGTTCAGCCGGTGAACTGAACTGTGGATACCCCATATACGGAGAACCAGCAAGTGTAACCTCAAAATTTGCGATTGCGATATCCGCTTCGTCTATTACAGGTTTTATATATTTGAACACATCATCATAATTATATGTATGTGTCTCCCTGTTCTCTGCCGACCAGATCTGTTCATCATGGCCCATAATATCACCAATAAAAAGCAGGGAAATTTTGTCACCGGATGTTTGCTGACCCTGGCTTTTAGCTGAAAAAAATGGAGAAATAAAAACAGATAGAAGCAGTAACAATCTGAGATTGACAGACATTCGATTCATAGCTATTTTTTATCAAGTTGCAGATTATCAGATTGATAATTGTCTTTTCAAAGATAGCTTAAAATGTTTTGTAATTCTTCAAAATTAAGCTAACATTTTCGTTTATAAATATAGTTATCATTTAACCACAGTGTTACTCTGTGGTTAATGGATTTCATTCTTTTTCTATTCATTATATTTGCGGGATTAATTTATAAAAACCTTTGGACCTGAATAGCAAAAAGAAGCGGATAGTCAGTATCAGGAAGCTTGTTCTGTATACATGGCCCTTTTTTATATCTATTCTTGTTTTCCTGTGTACCAGGTTATCAATACGACACGCCGGATTTATTGAGCATTATTATTCAAAGGGAATTTATCCCTTTATTGCAAAGCTCTTTTCCTCTTTTAGCAAACTCATTCCCTTTTCATTATGGGATGTCTTTTGGGTACTTGTTATATTGTTGATAATTACTGGATTGATCTTCTCTATTTTAAAAAAAATAAAATTTGGCTGGTATATCTTGCGAACAGCACAGTTGCTGGCAATACTCTACTCATTATTCTATATATTATGGGGTTATAACTATTTCAGGCCAAAAATTGAAAAACGGATTGGCTGGGAGAATTCAAAAGATGATGAATTGATTTTCAGATCGATTCTTGATACTTTAATTGTAAAAACCAATTGCAGCTACCTTTCTATTTCATCTTCCGATTACTCAAAAATTGATTCGCTTGTGGAAGAGTCTTACCGTAAAAACAGTTCCGAATTAGGCATCAATTATCCAAACGGTACCAGACGACCAAAAACGATGGTTTTCAGTAATTTATTCTTAAAATCAGGCGTAAGCGGTTATTTCGGACCATTCTTCAACGAGATCCATGTAAATCACTACCTTCTTCCGATAGATTATCCTTTTGTGCTTGGCCACGAGAAAGCACACCAGTTTGGTATTACCAGCGAAGCAGAGGCTAATCTTGTTGCATTTGTAATTTGTATAAAATCAGAAGACCAACGTTTGAAATACTCGGGATATCAGTCATTACTTCTCTATTTTCTAAAGGATGCCTCTCAGATGAAAGGGTACAAGGATTATGTAAATAGGCTCGATAAGAGAGTAATAGGGGATTTACGATTTCGACAGAAGTATTACGAGGGAATGCAAAACAAAACTCTTTCAAAGATACAGACCGCTGCTAATAATAGTTACCTGAAAGTTAATCACATTGAAAAAGGGGTTATGAATTATAACCAGGTTGTTTCTCTGGTGATAAGTTGGTACAATAATTCGAATAATTATTAACTTTGCCCGCTTAAATTTAATATGACCCTGATAAAAATTCAGGGTATATTCATGAGAGGAAAAGAGCATCATCTCGATATTAAAAAGCTTTCCTTAGCTGGTCTGGTTATAACCCTTGGTGTGGTTTACGGTGATTTAGGGACCAGTCCTCTCTATACTATGAGGGCAATTCTGCTCGCCGGGAAAGAAAACATTAACGAACTATTAATATACGGATCTTTATCGTGCATATTCTGGACACTGACACTTCAGACCACAGTCAAATATATCATTATTACACTTAGGGCTGATAATAACGGGGAGGGAGGAATTTTTGCACTCTTTGCCCTGATCAGGAAAAAATCGGGCTGGGCGGCGATTCTCACCATGATCGGTGGTGCAGCCTTACTTGCTGATGGTGTAATAACGCCTTCAATTACAGTGACATCGGCAATTGAAGGGCTAAAGCTTTTCAATACCAACATTCCGGTTATTCCAATTGTTCTGATCATTTTCGGCGCATTGTTTTTTATTCAGCAATTTGGTACCAATTTTGTCGGAGGCTCGTTTGGACCCATTATGGTTGTGTGGTTTTTGATGTTAGGGATCTTTGGATTTTCCCAACTTATACATTATCCCGACATCTTTCGGGCTCTCAGTCCGGTTTTTGCAATCAGGTTTCTGAGTGATTATCCGGGAGGATTTATTCTGCTTGGCGCTGTTTTTCTCTGCACAACGGGAGCGGAGGCGCTTTATTCCGACCTTGGTCATTGCGGAAGGGCTAACATAAGAGTATCCTGGATATTTGTCAAGATTACCCTGTTGCTCAACTATTTCGGACAAGGCGCATGGGTGATGATGAATAATATTTCCGGTGCAGATCTGAATCCCTTCTATTCGATTATGCCAAAGTGGTTCCTTCTTCCGGGAATATTAATTTCGACTGCAGCCGCTATAATAGCAAGCCAGGCCCTTATAAGTGGATCATATACCCTTCTTAGCGAAGCTGTCTCCCTGAATTTCTGGCCAAAGATCAGGATATTACATCCTACTTTTATTCGGGGGCAGGTCTACCTGCCATTTGTAAACTGGTTCCTTTGGATCACCTGTAGCCTCGTTGTATTCTTCTTCAAAGAATCTTCAAACATGGAAGCTGCCTATGGTTTAGCTATTACCATTACAATGATAATGACCACCTTATTATTGTCATATTATTCTTATCAAAGAGGATGGAACCACAGGTTGGTTTTGTTAATGCTGACGGTTTATCTTACGATTGAAGGGAGTTTTTTAATTGCTAATCTTCATAAATTCAAATACGGAGGATGGTTTACCCTGTTACTGGCATCTGGCTATTTCCTGATCATGTTCGGATGGTATTTCGGTCGGAAATTAAAAAACCGATATGTAACCTTCACGGATCTGTACAAATATATTGATCTCTTTAAGGACCTGTCCAAAGATGATTCTGTGCCTAAAGCAGCAACCAACCTTGTATATATCATAAGGGCCAACAGACCGGATCAGGTTGAATCAAAGGTGATTTATTCAATATTCCAGAAGCAACCCAAACGGGCAGATACATACTGGCTTTTACATGTGGACAGGATTGATGAACCGGACCGGATTGATTATCAGGTTAACCAGATTATTCCGGGAGTTCTGATCAGAGTTGATTTTCATATCGGATTTAAGGTTGAGCCAAAAATTAATCTCTATTTCAAGGAGGTGCTGGAAGATATGACAGCATCCGGAGAAATAAAACTCGAAAGTACTTTTGATTCACTTAGAAAGCATTCTATGCCTGCCGATTTCAGATATATACTAATAGACAGGATTATGCCTCGAGATTATAAACTTTCGGGCATGGAAAATGTCACACTTGCACTCCATAGTCTGTCAAGGCTTTTTTGTATTTCAGATGTAAAAGCTTTACAGCTCGATTCTGCAAATACTATTGAGGAACAAGTACCTATTACTATTGATCAACCTGTGGAAACAAGAATTAGCAGGTTAAAGTAAATAGTTTCCAAAATGGATAAGAGCTTTCAGGAATCCCTCATGGGTCAAAAAAACTAGTTTCTGAACTCTCATCAGGGATTTAATTCTTCATTAGCTTCGTCCAGATCGTTATGATCGTCTCCGGATTTATGTTCCTGGCTTTGTGATATTTTCCATAAATGTCTTCACGGGGAGGATATGAAGGGTATCCTTGTTGATCCTCTCTATACGGTGCATTCTTTTCATGGAGATCCTGGTTAGCTTTGACGGGTTTTGTTTTCATATAATTTCAGACAATGAAATGTCCGTTTGGTTAATCGTTATAATAACATATTTCTTCTTTAAAAACTTACTCAAAACAACTCATAAAGAGTTTTCAAATATAAACAATGACACCTCTTTTATTGTTCAGTATTTATATTGAAAAAATTAGGAATAGTATACCTTATATTTAAATCCATTGATTTTCTTCATTTACCCCGACCCAAGGGTTGCGAAAAAAATCAATTTACTCCCCCTGGGGCTGGGGTAAATCCATTGATTTTCAAGCGATTTTGGATTTTTAGTTCAAGGTTTCATTAATCAATTTTGTTTTAGTCCGGGATAAGCTATATAAAAACTGTTTATTGTTATATTTGTATTCATTAATATTGAACGTCATGTCTTAGAATCTGTATTTTGTTTAATAAAAATGAAGTACTAATACACATTCAACACCTCTAGATTATGTTGTTGGTACAAGATATTACTTTCTGGCCTTTTATAGTTTTCGCATTTGTTGTAATTTCCCTTATTGGAATAATGATTGGTCTTTCCTGGGTCCTGGGAGAGCGGCATAAGGAAAAGGCTACTGATGAACCTTACGAGTCGGGTATACCTCCCACAGGTGATGCCCGGTTACGGTTTTCTTCCGGTTTTTATATTATCGCTATGTTTTTCGTCATTTTCGACCTCGACGCTGCCTTTATTATGCTATGGGCAGTATCATTCCGCGAACTAGGTCTTGCCGGCTATATTGGAATATTGATATTTATAGGATTACTGGTCATACTGTTGATATATGAGCTGAGCATCGGAGCTCTTGACTTTGGACCAGACGGGAAGAAAATACTGAAGTCTAAAAACAGGATAAAAGAAGAACTCCGATGATAAAAGCCAATGACAGATATTCCGGAATGGAAAAGCAAGTTACCGATGATATTGGAAGATCTTTATTACTTGGCAGGCTTGACAATATGATTTCCTGGGGAAGAAAGAACTCAATATGGCCATTTAGTTTTGGACTATCGTGTTGTTTTGTCGAAATGGCAACAGCACTTACCAGCAGGTATGATATCGCCCGGTTTGGTGGAGAGGTGATCCGTGGAACGCCTCGTGAGGCGGATGTATTGGTTGTTGCCGGTACTGTGTTTCTTAAGATGGCTCCTATTATACAAAGGTTGTATGAACAGATGATGGCTCCCAGATGGGTAATCTCAATGGGATCATGTGCAAATTCGGGTGGGATGTACGATATCTACAGTGTTGTTCAGGGTGTCGATAAGTTTTTACCTGTTGATGTTTATGTTTCCGGCTGTCCTCCTCGTCCCGATGCCTTTCTTGAAGGGCTTTTGTTATTGAGGGAATCCATTGGCAAGGAGGTACGTCCCCTCAGTTGGGTTATCGGACCTCAGGGAATTCACAAAGCTGAAAAGGTTTCACTTCGGGATAAAAAGCAGGAAGAACGATCCAAAATGAGTGTCATCAGGCCAATAAATGAGATTTAATACCTGTTTTAGAATGTAGATGTTAATATGAGTAGAGCAGATTACAATATCATTTCTGAACTTGTATCAAATTTTGGTGGTTCTGCTGTACTCTATGAACAGATGACGATGGATGGGACATCAACCATCTGGACAGACAGAAGCAACCTTGTTCAGATTTTAAAATATCTGAAAAACGAAATCACGCTTCCTTTTAGAATGCTTTATGACCTGACATGTATCGATGAACGGATAAGAAACAAGCGGGAAGGCCAGCCGGCAAGCGATTTTTCAGTTGTCTACCACCTTACCTCCTTTGACAGAAATCAGGACATCAGGATAAAGGTAGCTCTGAAAGATGAGGATTTAAACATTCCTAGTATAACAACAGTATGGGAATCAGCTAATTGGTATGAGCGTGAAGTATTTGATATGTTTGGTATAAACTTCACTGGCCATCCTAAACTTTCCAGAATACTGATGCCAAAAAGCTGGAAGGGACATCCATTAAGGAAAGAGCACCCGGCCAGAGCTACGGAACTTGATCCGTTTGTTCTGACAGATATTATAAGAGACGAAGAAGATTCAAATCTTAAGTTTAATCCTGAAGAATATGGATTGGACACAAAAAGTGAGGACAGTGATTTCATGTTTTTGAATATTGGGCCACAACATCCGGGGACGCACGGTTTATTACGGCTTATCGTTCAACTAAATGGTGAAGATATTGTAAACATAATACCTGATATAGGATTCCATCACAGGGGTGCCGAGAAAATGGGTGAAAGACAATCGTGGCATACGTTTATTCCTTACACCGATCGTATTGATTATCTGAGTGGTGTGATGAATAACCTGGCGTACCTTCTCTCTGTTGAAAAATTAGCCGGTATAGAACCACCCGACAGGGCAAAGGTTATCCGTATAATGATGAGCGAATTGTTCCGGATCGCCAGCCATCTGGTGTGGCTGGGAACATTTGCACAGGATCTGGGACAGATGTCCCCTGTTTTCTATGCATTCAACGACAGGGAAAGAATCTTTGACATAGTAGGCGCAATCACGGGTGGCCGTATGCATCCATCGTGGTTCAGGATTGGCGGTGTAGCTCATGACCTGCCGGAGGGATGGGATAAGCTAATGCAGGAATTTGTAAATTACTTTCCAAAGAGACTTAAAGAATTTGATAATATTGTTCTTAAAAACCGGATACTAAAAGCAAGAACCATAGGTATCGGAGTATATACAACTCAGGAGGCTATCGAATGGGGAATCACCGGTTCGGGACTCAGAGCAACCGGCTTTGACTGGGATTACCGCAAGAAAAGACCCTATTCAGACATAGATAAATTTGACTTTGATGTCCCGCTCGGAAAGAATGGTGACTGTTACGACAGGGCGCTGGTAAGAATGGAGGAGATGCGTCAGAGCCTGAGGATCGTTCAGCAGTGCATAAATAACATGCCGGCCGGTCATTACAAATCAGATCATCCTCTTGCAATACCACCCAGAAAAGACAAAACCATGACAGACATAGAAACACTCATCACTCATTTTGTAGGTGTCTCATGGGGACCTGTCATACCTGCTGGAGAAGCTATGATACCTATCGAGGCAGCAAAGGGAAGCAATGGTTATTACCTGATAAGCGATGGAGGTACATCCTCGTACCGTTCAAGAATACGAACTCCGTCTTTCCCTCATATGCAGATGCTGCCATTTATAACAAAAGGATATACAATACCAGACCTGCTGGCAATACTGGGAGCGATGGATTTCGTTTTAGCTGACCTGGATCGTTAAAAAAAGGAGAAAGTGAACAGTATAAGACAAAAGATAAAAGTCACAAGATAAAAGTCACAAGACAAAAGTTAGAAGCAAACCAGTAACCAGCAACAAAATTGATTTACGATGCTGACTGAAGAAGAAATAAAAGAGATAAAGGAAGAAATTAAACAATATCCTTACCCGTCAGTGGCTTGCATAGATGCACTGAAGATCATTCAGCATCATCGGGGATGGGTGTCTGATACGTCAGTGAAGGATATTGCTCAATTGCTGAATATTTCAAATGAAGAGGTCGATAGTGTCGCCACATTTTATAGCAGGATCTATCGGAAACCTGTAGGCAGGAATGTTATACTTATCTGCGACAGTGTTAGTTGCATGGTAATGGGATATGAATCGTTATATGAGTACATTTCAAAGAAACTTGGAATCAGCTTCGGGGGTACAACATCCGACGGACGGTTCACACTTCTCCCAATATCATGTCTTGGCGATTGCGATAATGCTCCTGCCATGATGATCAACTATGATCATTTCAACAGGCTTTCAATAGAAATGATTGACGAATTATTGGCGCGATATAAATAATCTGCGATGGAAAGGCCATTGACCAAACATATTAAACCGGGCTCTGATGCTTATAACCTGGAAGATTACAGGCAAGCCGGTGGATATGTCAGTCTCCGTAAAGCGCTGAAAAATATGGAGCCGGGCGAGGTGACAAATTTAGTTAAAGCTTCAAATTTACTCGGACGAGGGGGCGCAGGTTTTCCTACAGGAATTAAATGGAGCCTGGTGCCGGTGGAAGGAGATAGATCAAAACCAAAATACCTGATATGTAATGCCGATGAGATGGAACCAGGAACTTTTAAAGACAGGTATCTTCTGGAAGGTAATCCACATCAGCTTATTGAAGGAATGATTATTTCAGCTTACGCTATTCAGGCAGAAAAAGCATATATATTTCTTCGCTGGGCTTATAAAAAAGCCGAGGCGGGACTTCGCAAAGCAATAGATGAAGCTTATAGGGCAGGTTATCTTGGAAAAAATATTCTCGGATCAGACTTTAATCTCGATTTGTATGTACACTCCAGTGCCGGAAGATATATCTGTGGAGAAGAGACAGCTTTGCTAAACTCACTTGAAGGGAAAAGAGCTGTACCAAGGACAAAACCGCCATTTCCTGCAATAAGCGGTTTGTTTGGAAGACCTACTGTAGTTAATAACGTTGAAACACTATCGTGGATTTCACATCTTGTTGAAAATGGTGCTGACTGGTTCAAAGGCTTAAGTATGACTGCCACAGGTGGAACCAAGCTCTTTGGAGTAAGCGGGAAAGTTAAAAATCCCGGAATATGGGAGCTGCCCCTGGGAATAACTGTACGGGAACTTCTTGAGGAACATGCCGGAGGCATGACAAGTGGATACAAATTCAGAGGAGCATTACCAGGAGGGGCTTCTACCGACTTTCTTATTGAAGAACATCTCGATGTAAAAATGGATTTTTCAACAGTTGCCGCTGCTGGAAGCAGACTTGGAACAGGTACAATGATTATTCTTGATGATAAAACCTGCCCTGTCGCCTTCATTCATAATGTTGAAAAATTCTTTGCTCTCGAAAG
>JGI24147J20444_1001271_pt1 | contig 12543 bp, 9 predicted proteins | sample BarGraIncub1133A_FD_20444 | JGI IMG/M metagenome (IMG submission 20444) | reverse complement strand
CAGGCTCACACTATTCCTAACTCGCTGTAATTATCAAACAAAGTTACTCTTCTTGCTCATCGATTTATCTAATTTACATTATTTTATGTTAATTCTTAAAAGTTGTCAATGAAATTCATTAAATGTTTATATATTTGTTCTTTCTATAATGTTCATATATTATCTTATTACTTATATAAATGGCTGGTTTGTCATATTGTATTTTGGAGACTATTAAAATTTTCATTTTACCCATTCCTTTTCTTCTTAAATGTTGTTAAATAACTAATTTAACAAAGGAATATGCTAATTTGAATCCATATAATATTATAATTACCCCACATACTAAATTTATTATTTTAATAACTTTAATGTTTAATTTTCCTTTAAGTAGTGAAGTAATCGTTGCTAATGAAGTAAACCAAATGAAGGACGCTAAACATACCCCTATAATAAAGTAGCTTGACATATCTAATGGAAGTGAAGCTCTCATACCGCCCAATAATAAGGAACCATCAATTAGAGCCTGGGGGTTTAGCCAAGTTACTGCAAAACACGTCCATATTATTTTTATCAATGATTTATTCATATCCACAGTTTCTTCAAATTGAACTTCTGGGACTTGTCTCACAAGTCCTGCTCCAATGTAAATTACCGCTATACTTCCTAGTAAAAGAATAAGTATCTTTAAAAGTTTAAACCTTTCCATAAGCACCCCTACACCTAAAAAGCATGAAAGTGCAAGAGATATGTCAAAAAATATAGTAATAAACGCAACTTGATATGCTTTTAGTCTACTTTTGCGTATGGCCATATTTATTACAAATATGTTTTGTGTACCTATAGGTGCGACGTAAGCAAATCCTAAAAGTAAGCCTTGTAGTAAATATTTATACATTTTCCCCTCCTAAAAATTTGTTTTCAAAATATATAAATCATCATCTTCGGTGTTGCAATATTAATGATTTTATTTGGACGTTTGTGTGTGTCCTAAGTATAGCTTACTTACATATGTTTTGAAAGTCACTACTTTTTAAGATAATTTAACCAACCTTTATCACTATAATTCAAATAAATTAAAACAAAAGAGAACCCCAAACTAATTAAATAGTTTGGGGTTCTCTTTTGGAATCAAATTTCACAGTATCAAATGTAGAATTAGGTTGGTGCTTATAGGCATATATCATTTTTACCTAAGGGAGTATTCTTATTTTTTATCAATCTCCAAAACTGTCTGCAGAACTACATTTATGCCTCGAAAGCATTCATCAACTGCTGTAAATTCCGGTTCACAATGACTGTGTCCATCCTTGCTTGGAACAAAGATCATAGTAGTCGGCAACATTTCTGCAACATATTGTGCATCATGTCCTGCACCACTATACATTTTTTTACTTGTATAACCATATTCATCAGCACTTTTCTGAACGAAACCCACTAATTCTTCATTAAATTCAATTGTACTACGTGACCATGCCTCTTGATACTTCACTTCGCATTTATCAAATTCCTTAGGCATGTTTTTGATTATTTCAACAACCTGTTTAATAACTTCTGGATTCTGATGTCTTGCATCTAATGAGAAGTCAACAAAGTCAGGAATAACAGTATGTACACATGGATGGCAAATGATTTCCCCTGTTGTGTAAACAAGATTACTATCAAGCTTGTCAAGTTGCGCATGTAAATACTTAAGAGCAGAGGCTGCAGCCAAAAGGGCATCTCTTCTATATGGCATTGGCGTAGTTCCTGCATGATCAGACTGTCCATAAGTCTTAATTCTGTAGTTAACCATTCCTACAACACCTTCTACAACACCAATTTGCTTCTTTTCAGCTTCAAGTACAGGACCCTGTTCGATGTGTAGCTCGAGCATTGCCATGTAATCTTTAGCATTGAGTCTGTTAGCCTCAATGCCTACATATCCGCTCTGCTCCAAAGCTTCGCCGAAGGTCTTTCCTTCTGGATTCTTTGAAGAGAGCATCTTAACTTTGTCAAACTTACCGCAAACAACGCCCGAGGACATCATTGCAGGTGGATAAAGCGAACCTTCTTCATTGGTCCAAATCATAGCTGTAATTGAATGCCTATGAGAAATCTTTTCTATTGCAATTGTTTCAACTACTTCCAATGCTGTTATAACTCCAAGAATACCATCGTAGTTACCACCATTTCTAACAGAATCACAATGTGATGCCATTACTATTCTAGGAAGATTAGCTTCTGTNCCAGGAAGAGTTGCATACATATTNGCCATATCATCNGTTACGGTTTCAACNCCAACTGCCTTCATTCTCTTAACGAATTCAGCTCTTGCCCTAAGTGCTTCTTCCGACAAAGAGAATCTTGTTATACCTCCGTGTCCGGCATCACCAAATGTAGCAAAAGTCTCAATTTTGTTTTGTACTCTCTCTTTGTTACACGTTAACATATTACTAACCTCCATTTTATTAATTAACATCTTTGTATTATTGCTTTCTTCATAAGGCATTAGATCCTTAGAATTCTTCACCATAATTTTTTAATAAAGCATTTACCAAATAGACAGAAAATGAATTTCAACAATATAATTAATTCATTTAACTTAAAAATGATATTATATAATCTATTTCATCATTTTAGCATCAAATGAATTTTTTAAAATAAAATTATTCATTTTTTTCATAAATTAATTTTTTATTTTTATGTGTGTATATTAATATTTCAAAATATATCCCTGTTCATAGTACTCTAAATATAATTAAGTGTTAATTATAAACCTAATTTTTTAGTACTGCTTTTATTAATGAATTATTCATTTGTACAATTAGTCATAATTGCTTATATATATTTGTTTAATTGTTATTTATAATACTTATTTTTTCCCGTTATGTCAAGTATTTATGATATGATTTTAAAAATAAACTTACATATTTTTCGCTTTCCCGCTATAAAATCGTTGCCACGATTGCCGATTTTATTTAAAATTATTTAATTCCTTTATAATCACATTTTAAAGCTTTTTATCCTAAGAAAAAAGCAAAAAAACACAAGCATAATAACTTGACCTGTGCTATAAGTTTAAATAGATAATTTCGCCAATTTCAAAGCACTCTCCAAGCTTTTAGTCGATGCTAAGAACCCTGCTTTATGACAAAATATAGCATCATCTATTTGAAGTATAGAATTTATTTCTTCACTTGATTTACCTCTAATTGATTCTAATATATCTTTTCTTGCTTCAAAAGTATCAACGGTTTTCTTTACAGTTTGAATCTTATATTCTTCATTATTATCATCTGGAGAAATAACAAATAATACCTCATTATTTATATCTATTTTAAGTAACTGTTGGAGCCAAGGGCAACCGGTCTTTAAAAGCATTATTTCATTAATATTTCTATTTTGAAAGGCCTCATTTACTATTACCTTTGCTTTTATAACAGAAACTTGTCTACTTATTATTCTTTTAATAACGCCAGTTGAATATCTAGTAGCTTCCTCAAATGCCTCATCTTTTGAATCTACAGAATCCCATGAAGGATTAAAACTTTGGATAATATCACTTATTGAAGTTACTTTAATGTCTGATTTTATATCTATACCATTATCTATAGCGTCAATCCCCTGCACTAAATTCTTATCAACATAATCAAAAATTGAGATTATATCAAATTCATCTAATTCAGAATTAAACTTTTGTATTACTCTAGGCCCAAACTCTCTCCAAACTAAACCACAAGCAGCATATGGAATATCATTTTCTCTTATTTCTTTATTTAATTGGTGATGATCGAATTGTCCAAAGGATATGTCATAAACAAAATCTAAGGTTTTAAGTATATTTTCATCCCTTGTTCTTGTTACCTTTATATCCCCTAGTAATAGACTAAGTATTCCGGTAGCCATAACATCGTCTGCATGAAATTTCCCGCTATGTGTTCCTAATGTTTTAATATTCTTTTCATCAATCATAATTTACCTCTTTCAAATTTATTTTTATTTTAATATAAACATTATAAATTGTTAATGCCCTACTTCTATAAGTAGGGCATATATACTTTAGTTATAATCTTCTTCACTACTTACCAGAATCGGTTTTAATGGAGATATAGTGGAAATAGCATGCTTGTATACCATCATTTGTTTTCCATCACAGTTTAATACTACCGTAAAATTATCAAAACCTGTTACATTACCCTTTAACTGAAAACCATTTATTAAATATAAAGTAAGTGGTATTTTATTTTTTCTTGCTCCATTTAAAAATATATCTTGTAAATTATTAGCAGGTTTATTCATAGATTCCCTCCACAATTTGTATTTTACTTAAAACATAGTGATTTATATATTTTTAAAGAGAATATAGATTACTTGCTATATAGTCTACTATTTCAATATCACTTTTGAAATCATCTTTATTAATCCAATTTACTCTTGGATCTTTTCTAAACCAGGTAAGCTGCCTTTTAGCGTAATTTCTACTCCCTTGTTTGATCATTTCTATAGACTCATTTAATGATATTTGATCATTTAAGTAGTACAATATCTCTTTATAGCCTATGCCCTTCATTGACTGCATATCTGCATTATAGCCCATTTCTTTCAATTTTATAACTTCATCAACTAAATTATTTTTAATCATCATATCTACGCGAAGATTTATTCTATTATATAATTTTTGCCTATCCATATTTAGTACAAAATAATGTACATTGTAGGGAATATCTAAAATGTTTTGCTCAAGAGCAAACTCACTCATAGGTTTACCACTAACTTTGTATACTTCTAAAGCTCTAATAACTCTTTTTAGATCATTTGGATAAAGTTTATTGTAGGATTTTTCATCAATGTCTTTAAGTAAATTATGTACATATTCTTTTCCCTTATCACCTGCAAGTTTTGTAAGATATTCTCTATATACCTCATCTTTGTTGGTATCAGCAAAGCTATAATTATATATTAAGGAATTTATATAAAACCCAGTTCCACCAACTATCATCGGGAGTTTATTTTTATTAGTTATTTCTTGAATTGCACTTTGAGCTCTTTCTTTAAAGTCAGCCACGCTAAAATCTTCACTAGGCTCTATTACATCAATTATATGATGAGGAACTCCACCCATTTCATCTTTCGAAATCTTAGCTGAGCCAACGGTCATATATTTGTATATTTGCATTGAATCAGCTGATATAATCTCTCCATTTAGTCTTTGTGCAAGTTTTATTGAAATTTCTGTTTTTCCTACAGCTGTAGGTCCTGCTAAAATAAATAAATCTTTCATATTTCCACCTTTTTCTATTGAATCCTTTTAAATTTTTTTTCTAATTCATATAGTGTAAATTTTATTATCGTAGGTCTCCCATGGGGACAAGTAAAAGGTTCTTCAATATATCTTAAATCATTAATTAATTTGCTCATCTCTAGCTCGGATAGCTGATTATTTGCTTTTACAGCTGCTTTACACGCAAGCGATGCTATACGGTTATATTTGATTTCAACAGTTTCACCGCTGCCCATGTTTTTTAAATTATCTAGTATTTCATTAAAAAGATTTTTAATATCTGGTTTTCCAAGAATTATAGGAACTTCCTTTATACTTATTGTATTTTCTCCAAATTCAATAATATTAAAACCAGTATTGTTAAACACTTCATTTTCAATGTAATAAGAGTAATCATCGACGCTTAGTTCTATTACAGTTGGTACTAATAAAATCTGAGATACTACTTCACAATTTATAATTTCTTTTTTATATTTCTCAAATAATACTTTTTCATGAGCTGCATGTTGGTCAATTAGGTAGAGCTCATTGTATACTTCACCTATTATATAGGTTTTATTAAATTGTCCTATAATTCTAAGTTCAGGAAATTTAGAAATTTTAGATATTTCATTAGAGGATGTTACTTTAATGTTATCATAATTAATCTCATTATTTATGATAACATTTCCAGTTCCACATTCTTTTTTCGCCTCATTATTAGTTTCATTGTCTAAATTACTTGCGACGTTCGGTATACTTGCATTTCTATAGGGTGATTCTTTAAAAATATCTGCTTCATTGTTTAATGACTTATAAGAAAAATCTATCGGAATTTGAACACTTTTTTCTAACTCTTTTTTAGTTTTTTCATCTATTACAATCTTGTTAAAATCATATATTTCTTTTTTTAAGGTGTTTATTTCTATTTCTTTACCACTATTGTTAACATTATCTTCTGGTATATCAAAATTGCCTCTTAAACTATCACCAATCGCTGTATGCACTGCATCAAAAACAATCTTAAATACAGCCTTATCCTCCTGAAATTTAATTTCAGTTTTTTGTGGATGAACATTTATATCTATATATTCTGGGAAAATATCTAAGAATATAACAAAAAAAGGAAATTTATGAACAGTCAAAAAAGATTTAAACGCATTCTCAACAGCCGCAGTAATTAGACCACTTTTAATATATCTTTTATTAACAAAAATACTTTGTCTATTTCTGCTTCCGCGACTTATCTGCGCATTACCAATATATCCATGAACAGACATTACATCATTAAATTTTTCAAAACTTGTAATGTTATCTACAACTTCTTTACCATATATGTATCTAATAGTATCGCAAAGATTTGTAGAACCATAAGTAGAAAGAACCTTTTTATTATTATTTACTAATTTAAAAGAGATTTCATTATTTGCAAGTGCCAGCCTTCCTAAAATATCTGATATTAAAGCTGATTCTCTTTGTGGGGTTTTTAAAAATTTCTGCCTTGCAGGAACATTAAAAAATAAATCATTAACTTCTATTGTTGTACCAACATTGCAGCCTGTTTCCTTAACATAGAGCACATCTCCTGAAGACTGAGATATCTCCATACCAAATGATGATTCCTTAGTTCTACTGTTTAATAAAGTACGAGATACTGATGCAATACTTGGCAGTGCTTCTCCTCTAAATCCTAACGTATGTATTTTATATATGTCTTCAACATATTTTATTTTACTAGTAGCATGAGGCAAAAATGCCTTTTCGATATCATCTACATGAATTCCGGCGCCATCGTCAATCACTTTTATGCTCGTTTGGCCACCATCAACAATTTCTATGCTAATATTTTGGGCACCGGCATCGATACTATTTTCCACTAGCTCCTTAACTACAGATGATGGTCTCTCTACAACCTCACCTGCAGCAATTTTATTAGAAGTTTCAACTTCTAATATATTAATTCTCATGATATCTCACATCCTTTGACATCTTGATTATAGCAACTTAGCTCTTTTAACTAGATCATATAACTTATTAAAGCCATCCATTGGTGTCAGATTAAGAATATTTATATTTTTAATCTCCTTTAACATATTATCTTTTTCTATATCTGTAAAATTTATTTGCGTTACTTCATCCTCCATTAAATTAGCTACATAAGTTGCATCTGTCTCTTTTTGCACAATGTTTTCACTGCTTTTTTTAACGCTTGCTTTAGTAGATTGTTTATCCTTTGAAATTTTATTGTTTATTAAATCGATTTCCGTAGTGTTATTTAAACTCTCTAGTGATTTTAAGATCTCATTTGCTCTATTGATTACATCTTTCGGTAGCCCCGCAAGTTTTGCAACTTCTATTCCATAGGATTCGTCCGCCCCTCCAGGCACAATTTTCCTTAAAAATACTATTTCATTCTTAATTTTTTTTACAGCTACTGAATAATTTTTAACACCTTTAATCATGCCCTCAAGTTTTGTTAACTCATGATAATGGGTTGCGAATAAGGTTTTACTCCTTAATTTAGAATTTTTGCAGATATACTCAATTACTGACCAAGCAATACTTAGACCATCATAAGTACTAGTGCCACGGCCTACCTCATCAAGTAAAACTAAACTTTTATTAGTTGCATTTTGTAATATATTGGATACTTCCCACATCTCTACCATAAAAGTACTTTTGCCAGCAGCAAGATCGTCAGATGCTCCAATTCTTGTAAAGATTTTATCGCATATAGAAATATCTGCTGCAATGCAAGGAACAAAACTTCCCATTTGAGCCATAATAGTTATTAAAGCTACTTGACGCATATATGTGGATTTACCCGCCATATTAGGCCCAGTTATTAATAGAAGTTGATTATCATTTGCATCCATATATGTGTCATTTTCAACAAAAGTGTTTGTAGGCATCATTTTCTCAACTACAGGGTGTCTACCCCCTTTTATATTTAAAATACCATTTGTATTTATATTAGGTTTAGTATAATTGTTTTCAAGAGCAATTGAACTTAGTGAACTTAAACAATCAATTTCGGATATTAGTTTCGCAGTATTTTTCATTCTTTCAATATGTTTTTCAATAGATTCGCGTATACCAATAAATATCTCATATTCAAGTTTTACCAATTTTTCTTCTGCACCTAAAATCTTATTTTCCATTTCCTTAAGTTCAGGAGTAATATACCTCTCAGCATTAGACAATGTCTGTTTTCTTACATACCTTCCCTCAGGAATTAAAGGAATATTCAATTTAGTTACTTCAATATAATAACCAAACACTCTATTATACCCTACTTTTAAAGATTTTATTCCAGTTATGCTTTTTTCATCATTTTCTAAGGTAGCTATCCACTGCTTACCATGAACCTTCGCTTGTCTTAATTCATCTATTTCATTATTAAAGCCTTCCTTAATAATATTCCCTTCTTTAATTGAAATTGATGGATTCTGAATTATGGAATTATCTAATGTTTTATAGATATCTTGCAAATCGTCTAATTCTAAATATATTTTTCTAATTAATTTACTATTTAAACCAGCTAAAATTGATTTAACTTTTGGTGTTTTCTCTATAGAGTTCTTTAGAGAGATCAATTCCTTTGCATTAACATTCTTAGATGAAATTTTACCTACAAGTCTTTCTATATCATAAATATCTACCAGCACATCTTTTAAATCTTCGTGGATGGTAATATTATTTTTAAGTTCGCAAACACCCTCTAATCTTTCCTCTATTAGGTTTTTATTTATTAAAGGTTGATCTAGCCATTTACGGAGTCTTCTGGCTCCCATGGCAGTATTAGTCCTATCTAATACCCAAAGCAGAGAGCCTTTCTTAGTTTTATCTCTTAAAGTTTCAGTGAGCTCTAAATTTCTCCTAGAATTTGCATCTAAACTTGCATAATCTAAAATATCATAATATTCTAAAGTATCTATGTGAGAAAGTGAATTCCTTTGCGTATCCATAATATAACTAAGTAGCCCTGAGATACTACATAGTAACGTTTGTGATAAGGTGCTTTCCTTAAAATTATGAAACTGATTTTTTATTAAACTATCATCTTTCGAAATAAAATACTCATTTGGGTAAGATGAATAGGACACATTGAATCTTTCTTTTATAGGAGAAATTATCTCCTCTGGTATATCTTCTGCAATAATAATTTCTTTTGGTGTAAACTTTGAAATTTCATCAAGTATTGTAACTAGGTTGACATTAGTCTCTGTGCAACTGAATTCACCAGTTGATACATCACAAAAACACAATCCGCAATAATTAGTTTTTTTATCTATGTAAATGCTCATAATATAATTGTTTTTGGTTTCTTCCAAAAAACCAGAATCGGTGTACGTGCCAGGGGTAATTATTTTAATAATATCTCTCTTAACAATTCCTTTTGCCATTGCGGGATCTTCTACTTGTTCACATATAGCAACCTTATATCCTTTTGCAATCAGCCTGCCCACGTAAGTATTTGCAGCGTGATGGGGAATCCCGCACATAGGAGCTTTTTTTTCTAGTCCACAGTCACGTCCTGTAAGCACGAGCTCAAGCTCCTTTGACACAACCTCCGCATCCGTAAAAAACATTTCATAAAAGTCGCCTAACCTAAAAAACAATATACAGTCCGTGCATGTTTCCTTTATTTCAAAATATTGTATCATCATTGGAGTTAATGCCATTGTTATTCCACCTTGCTTTTTTTAGTGAGTAAATATAACTATTAATTGTCATATTTACTCACTAAAGTTAATATTTTTTATATAAACTTTATATTTCTTCACCTAAAAGTGAAAAAGAGTGTGCATCAGTTATTAGAACAGATACGAGATCTCCAATAGCTTTATTGTTTCCCTCGAAGTTCACTAATTTTCCATTTCTAGTTCTTCCAGCCAATCTGTTTTTATCATTTTTACTATATCCTTCTACCAAAACTTCAACAATTTTGCCTACACATTCTTTGTTTTTTTCTGCACAATTTCTATTAACAACCTCAACTAATCTATTAAATCTTTCATGCTTAACGTCCTCGGGCACTTGGTCTAGCATTTCGTCAGCTGGTGTTCCTTTCCTTTTAGAATAAAGATATGTAAATGCTAAATTGAATTTCACCTCTTCCATAAGGCTCAATGTCTGTGCAAAATCTTCCTCTGTTTCGCCCGGAAATCCAACGATTATATCAGTAGTTATCCCTACGTTAGGTATTGTATTTCTAATATTATTAACGAGCTCAAGATATTGCTCTCTATCATAATGTCTGTTCATTTTGTTTAAAAGATTAGATGAACCTGATTGGACTGGTAAATGAACATGTTCACAAAGTTTATCACCTTCAGCAATTACTTCTATAACTTCATTTGATAAATCCTTTGGATGAGATGTCATAAATCTTAATCTCTCTAAATTCTCAATTTTGTTAATTCTCCTAAGTAACTCTGCAAAATTTATTTCAGGAATTAATCCTTTGCCATAAGAGTTAACATTTTGACCTAGTAAAGTTATTTCTTTGTAACCCTTTTGTACCATAGTCATTATTTCATTTATAATATCTTCTGGATTTCGACTTCTCTCGCGTCCTCTTACATAAGGCACTATGCAATAAGTGCAAAAATTGTTGCAACCATACATAATTGTAACAAAACCTTTTAAACTACTTTCTCTATCAATTGGAATTCCTTCTATGATATTTTCTTCTTTATCCCAAATTTCAACTATAGACGATTCTCCCACTTGTATTCTTTTTAAGTACTCTGGAAATTTATAAGCATTATGTGTCCCAATTATAATATCTACAAATGGAAATTTAGTGATTATATGTTTTGCCATACCGTCTTGCTGCATCATGCAACCAATGACCGCAATTATAAGGTTTGGATTCTGCTTTTTCATGGTTTTTAAGGCCCCTATATTCCCATCAACCTTCTGTTCTGCATTCTCCCTAACGCAACAAGTATTAAATATAATTATATCAGCTGCTTGCTTATCAGTAGTTCTTTTATATCCAACTGGTATTAGCATACCAGATACTTTTTCGGAATCCTCCTCATTCATTTGACAACCCCATGTTTCTATATAGTATTTAAGTACTTCATTCATTAATGCATTCTCCTTTATAAAAAAAATATTACTATCTATCATTATATATAATTTTTAGTTTTTTTAAAGTTATTTTTACTATTTGGATATATTTAATCATTTTTTTAATTTACTTGAGATATATAAATGAACTAGATTTTAATATTAATAGTTACTTTTATATTGTACACTAAATTTTAATATTAATAGTTGCTTTTGTATTGTATAATAGAAAGAATACTCTGCAAAATAGATATTGTTATCATTTTTCATTTATCTCAAAAAATATTTATGTATTATAAATTAAATTTCTGTTTTTAGGATAAGCTACCTAAAAGGAGTGATTTTTATGTATGATGCAAAAAAAGAAGAAAGTATTAAAGATAAGAAATTACGATATGATTGTATAGGTGATAGAAGTTATTACTCTATGTGTAACCATAATAATATGGTTAATATAAAAATATCTTCTGTGCCTGTTGAAATTATATTAAAAGAATTTAATTAATTTTAAATTTATGATGGGGGGAAACATTATGAAATTATCTAACAGGATTCAATCAATGCAATTTTCACCAATTCGTAAGCTAGTTCCTTTTGCTGAGGACGCTTTAAAAAGAGGGATTAGTGTATATCATCTTAATATAGGCCAACCAGATATATCTACGCCTTATACATTCGTGGAAGGAATGAAGCAGTACAATGAGAAGGTACTCAAATATGGTAATTCTCAAGGAATAGAATCATTAATTGAAAGTTTTATTAAGTATTACAAAGAATGGAACATAGAATTTGTTAAAGATGAAATTATGATAACCAATGGTGGCTCAGAAGCTATTATGTTTGCACTTATGGCTCTTTGTGATCCCGGTGACGAGATTATAGTTCCTGAACCGTTTTATACGAATTACAATGGGTTTGCTGATGTAGCTTGTGTTAAGATTGTTCCTTTTATTACAAAAGCAGAAAATGGGTTCCATTTACCTTCAAAAGAAGATATTACGAGTAAGATTACAAGCAAAACTAGAGCAATAATGGTATCAAACCCTGGAAATCCAACAGGTGTTGTATATACCGAATCTGAAATAAGAATGCTTGCTGATATTGTAGATGAAAACGAATTATTTCTTATTGCTGATGAGGTATATAGAGAATTTGTTTACGATGATTTAAAATATACTTCTGCATTATATATGAAGGATATTGAAGATAACATAATATTAATCGATAGTATATCAAAACGT
>JGI24147J20444_1001259_pt1 | contig 12612 bp, 9 predicted proteins | sample BarGraIncub1133A_FD_20444 | JGI IMG/M metagenome (IMG submission 20444) | reverse complement strand
ATAGTTCATTTACATAGTGTGGAAAATTTCAGATTCTCAGTCTCGATTTGACGAGTAAATGCAACTGATTGATATCTAGATTATTTCCCTCCACAACTATTTCGGACCGGCCATACCATTTTTCACGATCTGAAAGTTTTTCCTCAATAAAGCTCTGAAGCCTCCGGGTATCTAAATCCTTTATTAACGGCCTTTCACCATTTGATTCCGAAAGACGGCTTTTCAGCTGTTCCGGAGTCATTTTCAGGTATAGTGTCAGACCCGTTTTAAGCATGTAATCCATATTATCACTGTGGCATGGAGTTCCTCCCCCTGTTGAAATTACAGTATTTGTCTCAGCTTTAAAGTCTTTCAGTAATCCTGATTCAACATTCCGGAAATAGTCTTCGCCATTTTGCGAAAAAATTTCCGGAATCGTTTTACCGGTATGTTCTTCAATTTTACCATCGAGATCTACAAAAGACCAACCAAGGAGAGAGGCCAGTTCTTTTCCTGCGGTTGTTTTACCGCTTCCCATGAAACCAATTATATAGATAATGTGGCTATCGATCATCACAACTCAAGCTTCATCTGTGCCGGATCTTCGTGGATGGCAGGTTGCTGAGGCTCTTCATCTGCATTTTCTTCCTTTATTACCCCAACCTCCCTTTTAATAACAGGCTCAATTTCCTGGATATTTTCAACCATATAACTGGTCATCCTTTTCCCTTTTGCCTTGTAGCTCTTCACACCAATAAATTCTGCAACTTCGATTATCTCATTTTCCCTGGCCTTATGCTTACCTCCGAAAGAAATCTCAAAACGAGGATACTCAACTTCTGTGAGGCTGATAAGTTTTGATTCGACGTTTTCATTTATGAAACATTGTGGTTTCTCCGACTCTTCAAGTGTGAACCGTTTCAAATAATAATACTTCTGCTCGGCATCCCAGTAAATAACTGAATAGACTTTCCCGGCTCTGAACTTTTCAATTATCAGTATGTTGTCTTCAAAATGGTTCGACAGGTCAAATCCTGCTATTCTGAAAAACCCGTTTTTAGTAATAACAAGTATCTTATCATCAGCGCTGAACTCACCAAGGAAAATTCCTCTGGAGTCAACATTAAGTCTGAATACGGCATCGTCAAACCAGATCTTTCGACCACCAAGGGTTGAAAGGCCCTTTTCTTTCAGACTTATTTTATGGACAGCATTTTTTGTAAGAATGTTGCCCATAGATGATTTTCCTTTTATGTTCATCTGTCCGAAATCAAATTCGAACATAAGTTTTTTCAGCCTGGCTTTAGGTTTGTGATGTACGTTAATTACTTCTGCCTCACCATTCGGGTTTGCACTCAGGTAAACAATTTTTGAACCTGGAGTGCCCCTTGTAAGATTATATTCTTTGTCGCGAGTAAGACCTGATATCGAGCATCTTTTTGCAAGTAATGATCCGTTCTTACCATCCTGATAAACAATATTGTAAATAGTGCGCTCATCATTCTTTAGAAAGATCTGTGCATAAAGAATATCATTCCCCACGAATACCTTATCAGCTACTTTTGTAATCAGATATACTCCATCCTTCCTGATTACAATAACATCATCAATATCAGAACAGTCGCTTACAAATTCATCTTTCTTCAGACCGGTTCCTATAAATCCCTCTTTATAATTAATATAAAGTTTGGCATTATTGGCCACAACTTTAGTAGCCTCAATCGTATCAAAATTCCTGAGTTCTGTTTTTCTTTCCCTTCCTTTACCATACTTTTTCTTTATTTGTCTGAAATAGTTGATAGTGAATGGGATGATATTTTTAAGATGATTTTTAACTTCTTCAATCTCGATCTCAATTCCTTTAATATGTTCGTCGGCTTTTTTTACATCAAATCTTGAGATCCTCTTGATCTTTATTTCAGTAAGCTGTATTATGTCCTCTCTTGTTACATCCCTGTATAAAAGTTTTTTGAACGGATCAAGCCCTTTGTCAATTGCTGTTAAAACCGCCTCCCATGTTTCACACTCTTCGATATCGTGATAAATCCTCTCCTCAATAAATATTTTCTCGAGAGACGACATATGCCAGTCTTCATTGAGTTCTCCAAGCCTGATCTCCAGTTCAGCTTTAAGAAGTTCCACTGTTCTGTCTGCTGAATGCTTCAAAATAGTACTGACTCCCATAAACGAGGGTTTGTCATCTACTATAACGCAGGTATTTGGCGAAATGGAATATTCACAATCTGTAAGCGCATAAAGAGCATCGATTGTCATATCGGGAGAAACTCCGGGGAGTAAATGAATAACAATTTCGACATTTGCCGATGTATTATCATCTATCTTCCTGATTTTGATTTTCCCCTTTTCGTTCGCCTTAATAATGGATTCGATCAGGGAGGTTGTAGTTTTACCGAAGGGTATTTCGGTTATTACGAGTTCCTTTTTATCGACCTTTTCAATCTTTGCTCTTACCTTTATTGCTCCTCCCCGCTGGCCATCATTATACTTTGAGACATCAACCAATCCTCCAGTTGGAAAATCAGGATAAATAACGAAATCATTCCCCTGAAGGTAATCAATTGAAGCATCAATAAGTTCATTGAAATTATGAGGCAGTATTTTTGATGCAAGCCCGACTGCTATTCCTTCACCACCCTGAGCCAGAAGCAATGGAAACTTTACAGGAAGAGTGACCGGTTCTTTATTGCGGCCGTCGTATGAGAGTTTCCATTCTGTTGTCTTATGGTTAAATACTACCTCAAGGGCAAATTTTGAAAGACGTGATTCAATATACCTGGGAGCTGCAGCGCCATCACCGGTCAGCAGGTTACCCCAGTTACCTTGCATATCTGCCAGAAGTTCTTTTTGGCCAAGTTGAACCAGAGCATCACCAATTGATGCATCACCGTGAGGATGGAACTGCATTGTATGTCCGATGATGTTGGCTACTTTATTGTAACGGCCATCATCCATTCTCTTCATTGAATGAAGTATGCGGCGTTGAACAGGCTTCAGACCATCGTGAAGGTGTGGCACGGCTCTTTCGAGAATAACATAAGATGCATAATCGAGGAACCAGTCCTGATACATGCCTGATAGAGCAGTTACTGAATGAAGAGCAGCCGGTCCTGAGGGACCTGCGGTATCGCCTTCTGTCTTTATAATATCAAGTTCTTCTTCTTCCATAAATAAACCAGGACTTCCTAACTCTAATTCAGTGGTTTTCCTCGTCAACTATATCTTCTTCAATTCTGAGATTATCAATTATAAAATCCTGCCTGTCGGGGGTATTCTTACCCATAAAGAATTCAAGAAAACCATTGATTGAGTCGTTTTTCTTCATTCTGACAGGTTCAAGTCTCATATCCTTTCCGATGAAGTGTTTGAATTCATCCGGAGATATCTCTCCTAATCCTTTAAAACGGGTCATTTCGGGATTTGGTCCCAATGCCTTAACAGCCTTTGCTTTCTCATCGGGAGAATAACAATATCTTGTTTCCTTCTTATTCCTAACCCTGAAGAGCGGTGTCTGGAGAATATACACATGTCCTTTCCTCACCAGGTCGGGAAAAAACTGAAGAAAAAATGTGAGCAGAAGAAGTCGTATGTGCATACCGTCGACGTCTGCATCTGTTGCAACTACAACATTATTGTATCTCAGGTTCTCGATACTGTCTTCGATATTAAGGGCAGCCTGGAGAAGGTTAAACTCCTCATTTTCATACACAATCTTTTTAGTCAGACCGAAGGAGTTTAATGGTTTTCCACGCAGACTGAAGACAGCCTGTGTCTCCACATTTCTCGATTTTGTAATCGAACCGCTTGCCGAGTCACCTTCAGTTATAAAAAGTGTTGAATCAAGTTTATTAGAATCATTTGTATTATAATGTATACGACAGTCCCTCAGCTTCTTATTATGCAGACTCACTTTCTTTGCTCTGTCCCTTGCCAGTTTCTGAATAGATGAAATTGCTTTTCTTTCCTTCTCAGAGTCCTGGATCTTTTTCAGAATTATCCTGGCTGTTTCCGGATTCTTATGAAGGAAATCGTCGAGCTGTTTCTTTATGAACTCAGTGATAAAGTTTCTGACAGAAGGCCCTTCCGGTCCCATATCTTTCGATCCCAGTTTTGTTTTGGTCTGTGATTCAAAGATTGGTTCTTCAACTTTTATACTTATAGCGGCAATTATTGAGGATCGTATGTCGGAAGGATCGTAATCCTTCTTATAGAAATCCCTGATAGTCTTAACGATCGCTTCTCTGAAAACCAGGAGATGAGTACCTCCCTGAGTTGTATTCTGTCCATTTACAAAACTGTAATAATCTTCTCCGTATTGCAATCCATGGGTAAAAGCTATCTCAATATCCTCACCTGTAAGATGAATGATTGGATAGAGACCCTCTTTGCTCATATTCTCATTAAGTAAGTCAACAAGACCGTTGCGAGATAAGAACTTATTTCCGTTAAAATTTATTACAAGACCGGCATTCAGGTATACATTGTTTTTCAACATTGTATCTACATATTCCGATATATAATAGTAGTTGCCGAACATCTCCTCATCGGGCTGGAATATCACCTCAACTCCATTCTCTTCATTTGTGGATTCGAGCGGGTTGTCTCTGACGGTTCTCCCATGTTCAAACTCACTGACTTTAAGCTGACCATCGCGAATAGACCTTATTACAAATTTACTGGATAAGGCATTCACAGCTTTTACTCCGACCCCGTTGAGACCTACAGATTTTTTGAAAGCTTTAGAATCGTATTTTGCACCTGTGTTCATTTTTGAGACGGCATCAAGTACCTTCCCAAGGGGGATTCCTCTGCCGTAATCACGCACTCTGACTTCCTTACCGTTAATAGAGACATCTATTTTTTTGCCATACCCCATCATATACTCATCGAGGGCATTATCCATAACCTCTTTGAGCAGAACATAAACGCCATCATCCTGAGAAGAACCATCTCCAAGCTTCCCTATATACATTCCGGGCCTCAGACGGATATGCTCTCTCCATTCAAGGGTTTTTATGTGTTCTTCTGAATATCCAACTGACATTTTGCAGAATTTTGCGCAAATATAACTAATTACAGGAGGTGTTTTTTGTCAATTTTTCAACAATTGAACTGATTTATATCAGGCTAGTTGCTGCAATGAGGCTGTATCTAAAATATTTAGCTGATTAAATGACAATTACAATTTCACTAAAAATGTTCATAAATGACAACAAAATCGTCCCTTTGTGAACCTTTGTGAAAACCTTGGTGTGCCTTTGTGGTAAAATAAATCCATATAACCACAAAGGATCACTAAGTATGTCTCAAAGGAACACTAAGGATTGTTTTATGAAGTGAGACCAGCATTTTTCCTTAAGTCATCAACTGCTTTATCTTTCTTATTATTCTGAAGCATCATGAACAGATAGACGGGGATCCCCAGCAGCATTAAAATAAATCCATACATGACTACTGTTGCACCTGTTCCGTAAATAGCATAGATAGAATAACCGAAAGCAAGCAGTGCAAAAAACGAATTCTTTAGAAAACTGAAAATATTAAATTCTGAAGGACGGTTCTTCAGGAGAATTATATCAGCTGCGGCTGAAAAAGCATAGGCCGGTAAAAATGCCAGTGTTGCGAGCAGCAACATAAAATTGAACGCTGAGTTCAATGTACCCATATAGTTTAAAACCAAAAGAACATTGGCAGCCAAAGCGCTTATAATAAGAGAATTAACCGGGGTCAGAAATTTTGGATGTATTTTGCCAAAAACCTCAGGAAACAATTTATCCTGTGAAGCTCCAAATGCGCTTCTGGCAGTGGTCAGAATCCAGCCTGAGGAAGCACCAAGAGCTGAGATTATAGCACCGATAGCAATAAAATTTCCCCCCCAGGTTCCTCCTGTTGCTGCATTGATAATGTCGGCAAGAGGAGCGTTTGATTTAGCAAGAGTTGCCTGATCAAGGACTCCCATTCCTACTACTGAAACAACAATATAGACCACAGCAGCCAGCAGAGTTCCATAAATTGTACTTTTCCTGATGTTCTGATGAGGGTTTTTAATTTCCCCTGCAGGTATNGTTGCACTCTCAATTCCAACAAAAGCCCAGAGGGCAATGGCTATCGCGGCAGGTAAGGTATTCATACTTGAAACTTTCGCACTTGAAACAGTGCTGAGCATTGAAGGATTAAAGTGGAGAGCTGCAATTACAACAAAGACTACCAGTGCACCAACTTTTAGTACTGTGGTTACAACACTAACCCTGCCTGCACCCTTAACACCTAAAATATTTATAAAAGTAAAAACCCACAATACTCCGGAAGTAATCAGAAAAGCTAAAACCGGGGTGGCGGTAGCAGGAACAAAATATGTAAAATAAAGCATGAAGGCCGTTATAATTGCTGCATTTCCGACCCATGCACCTATCCAATATGTCCATGCGATCAGGAATCCTGCAAAATCCCCGAAAGCTGCCCTTGTATACACAATGGGCCCCCCTGTTCTTGGCAGAGCCGTACCCAGACTGGCAAAACTTAATGCAAGAAGCAATGAACCAAGAGCTGTAATGACCCAGGCAATAATAGCGGTTTTAGGATTTGAAGCGGCAGCTAATGATGCTGCAGATGTAAAGATACCTGAACCTATACAGTTTCCAACAACAATCGCCACCGCGGCTGTCAGACCAAGTTCCCGCTTTAACTCGAGGTTACCCTGACTATTGGTCTCTTTATTCTTTCCCATAGATTCTTTTATAATTATTGCTTTACCAAATATTCTGCCCTAAGTAAATCAAAATAATATTCAGAAATCCGTTTGATATAACATATCTGACTTTTAAATTCTCATCTTAATCTAAAATTCCCATTTGTTTCATAAGAAATACTGCATTCATCTTTTGAGTGATGCCATCCTGAATCTTGTAATCAAATCTAATATTTTCACCATTGATTTCAATTTCAAAACATTTATTGATTATCACACCCGGGTGATCAGACTCCATATTCCCGAGTGAAGTGTCGTGTGTTGCAATTAAACCTGTCCCACCGTATTCAACCATCCTCTGAAGAAATAGTTTTGACCCGGTACTTTTATCTGCTGAATTAGTGCCCTTAAGAATTTCGTCGAGGATAAAAAATACCGGCTCCCCTTTTTCAATTCTGGATTTCAGTGTATTAAGTCTTCTGAGTTCAGCATAAAAGTATGATTCGTTATCAGAGAGTGAGTCTGTTGTACGCATACTGGTAAAGAGTTTTACAGGAACGAAATTCATTTCCGTAGCACAAACTGGTGCCCCAATCATTCCAAGAATATAGTTAACCGCAACGGTCCTTAAAAATGTGCTTTTCCCTGCCATGTTTGCACCGGAAATGATGCAAATGGTTCCCTTCCTTTCCATGGTAAAATCATTACAAATCCTTTTGCTTTCATCAATAAGTTGATGTCCAAGGTTCTTTGCTGAAAAAACATTTGGTTCATCAGATATTACAGGGTAAGTAAAGTCAGTATTATTGAATGCATAGTTGCCAAGACTTATATAAGCATCTGCTTGTCCAATCATTTCGAGCCATAGAGGAAACAGGGTCTTATACTCTGATTTCCATTTTTCCAGTTTGTAAATACAGTGATAATCCCACAAAAATAATCCGTTCAGAACAAATCCGGTAACCATATTCATTCTGCTGTCAAAAGCCTGAATGAGTCTGCCAAGTTTTCTGACGGAGACGGATGCAGAGACCCCCTTTCCGGATATATTCATTCTGATTTCATTCAATCTTTGAGAATTAAAGGACTCTTTCTCAAATGCTTTAAGTAATCCATTCATCGATGACAAAAAAATGTACTTCCTCGACAAAGTATTATGAATAGCATTGGTTTTTTTTAAACCCATTGCTATATAAAGAAGGTTGGTGAGAAAAATAATTACAAAAACAGAATATGGCATTATACCTGTTAATCCGAGTAGAAGAGAAACAGCTGCAAAAGTCGGAAGGGAAAAAATCAGGAACCGTTTAAATGATGATGACTTTATTACGGTTCTTTCTTCCATCCATTTCAGCAAACCTGATATTTCACTCTTTTCCAGAGGTGTCTTCATCCCGGCTGCCATAAATTCCTGTCTCCATTTATCTATTGAAGCCAGTTCTCTTATTGCTTCCTGGCGAGGCAATAACTCGTTAGAAAGTGTGAAAGGGTCTGACAACCAGCTTGCAAGTATATCCCTTCCATAATCTGTTACAGTTCTGTTAATGAATTGAAAAAGAGAAGAAGCACCAAAGAGATCCACATCAAAAGAAAAATCATGCCTGATATCTGTATATGAACTGCCTGCTTCGAATGCAGACAGATCACCTGAAAGAGCATTTGCTTCATTTTGATTTATAGAAACAAGGTTACTTAAAAATTCTTTCCGTCCCGAGTGAATGGAAAAGAGTTTCAATAGATAGAGAAACAGGACAGTTAATAGCCCGATAAGTATAATCCCGGAAGCGATATTTTTTAAAAACCCGGTCCAGATCAGGATTATCCCCCCAAAAAATGTAATAAATCTTAAAAATGAAAGAATTATCAGGATCTTTTCTTCCTTCTTTTCAAGAGTCCTGTATGATGTTGCAGAACCGAGATATCTTTCTTTCAACTTTTCTTTATTCATGCAATCAGTTAATTAGGGCAACAATTTTGAACTGACTTCTGCTGTTATAAAGATCAGCACCTGTCTGATCAAAATTCCATGTCCATTCTTCGCTCAACCGACAAGCGGGAAGATCCGTCACCAATGTAGGAATTGTTTTAATATCACCAATCCTGCTCGTGATAACCTCAGCATAATCTGAAATAAGAACCGATCTGTTCCTCATTAGAAAATCAATATGTTTCTTCTGTATTTCAGCTCTGAACAGATTAAAATCCTTTTCTTTAATTAATGATCTCTTTTTAATAAAATCTAACGGTAATGATTCAAGTTGTGTAAGAATATTCAGCGATATTATCATCCCTGTGTCAAAATCAGGTTTAAATTCAGGCACATTAATATTCTCCAGAGACCTTAGCTTGTTGAAGAAACCATATTTTCTTCCTTTTTGCCATACCTCCTCAATTAATCCTCCTGTTACATCCTGTTCTATTAATTCAACATTTTTAAACCTTTTGACCTGGTTTATGACATCCGGCGGATGAACAATGTCTACCAAAAAGATTTTTTGTGTTCGTTCTACAAGCTCTGCCAAAGGGAGATCAAGTAGCCAGCCGCTTCCAAGGACCGTCACCTTTTCCGGTTTGAATAATTCCATTGCTTTAATAATAATACTCCTGCAGTGCGCCTGATGATTTTCCCATCCGCCTTCCTGGTTTATATGATGGTATATCAGTCCGTTCTGATAGTTGTAATAACCCATCCTGCTAAGCATCCTGCGATATGAGATTGTATGAGTCATTATGGATTATTTTGATCTCTCAATTCATTCAACCGCGATGTATATAATAAACTAAGTTGGCGTGCAAGATTGTCAGGATCATCAGTACCAAAAGCGTCAGGATAAATCGGATCGAGTACCTTTATCCGGATATGATGTCCACTGCTAAAAATAAGACCATGTTTAGCAAGGATATCACCCGTTCCGTCTACCAGAACAGGCAGAATAGGAACATTAGCCTTTAATGCAAGTTGAAAAGCCCCTCTTTTAAAAAATCCTATTCCATTTTTCAGAGAACGTGTCCCTTCAGGAAAAATCATAATGGAAATTCCTTTTTTAAGACAATTGTATGACTTTTCAAGCATTTCAATCTTGCTCTCTTCATTTTCGCGGTCAACAATAATATAATCTGCCATTTTAATATACCAGCCGAGTACAGGAACATTAATATTTTCGATTTTCGATATCCATTTGAATTTATACCTGAGGCAGTTTACTAACAGGATATCCAATATTGACTGATGATTTGAAATAATAACATATGTTGTCCCTTTTACTGCTTTTTCTCTCCCTTCAATGTGGATTGCCCATATGGGAATTAAGAATGACAGAATAAGACTCTGGTACATCAGGAACCAGTGGGTAATTTTCTTTTCTCTGTCGAATGCTATTGTCATCAGCCAGATCATTAAAGTCAGTGGGAAAGTCACGACCACATAGCAAATGCCAATTAACCAAACGATTATCGACTTAATAATATCCATAATTTTTTTCTTCCTCCGTGCAACGCTGTGACTACTCTGTGGCCCACTGTATAACTAAAATAAAAAATAACTCAGAGCTACACAGAGAACCACAGAGATGTGTTCAATAGTTTCCTTTGTTAAAACAGCAAATTAAAAAAAATTATAGATCTCTGCTTCAGTTAAAGAAATATTTTCAGATTTAAAAACCTCTGATAAGTCGTTTACCATATGCCTGCACCCGATAAGTTTTTTAGAAACTAACTTCATCTGTTCGCTTCCTTCGATAGTACATTCACAGATAACTCCATCCTTAATGAAAAGACTGCTGGAGTGATGTAATCCATTTATAACAAAAGTATTCCTGAAAGCATATTCAGGGCCATACGCCCAGTTCCACTCCCAGGTCTTATATTTCGAATCAGATATTAATTCAGCTTCTTTCTTTTCTGACAGCGTAAGATTATAAGGAACAATATCAGGAAAATACTTTAAAAAGTAATTTACCATTTCTGCCCTGAATTCATATATATCCTTAAGTTTTGTAAGCTTTTCATTCAGATTTAAAACCGGAGACGGGTTTGATGCAACAGCTCTTGTATTATAACAGGATGTATCTTTCCGTAATGAATTTCTAAGCATTTCAAGTGATGTACTGAATAATAGAGTCCCATGATGAAGGACCCTGTTCCGATGAATATGTTCTGCATTTCCTGATATCTTAAAACCATTAACTTTCAGATCGTTTTTTCCTTCAAATTTTGCTGCAATTCCCAAAAAAATTAAAAAATCTATGACAGGTTGTGTGTATTTCGGGAAATCGACCTGTTTCCCGGTTTCACTTTGCCTGATAAAGGTAAAATTAAGATTTCCATTATCATGAAACACTGTTCCACCACCGGAAATCCTTCTTATGACAGGGATCTTATTCTCAACAATAAATTTCGTGTCCACCTCCCTGTGAGCGGCTTGATGTTTTCCGATTACTACACAAGGGCTGTTTACACCCAGTATCAAATATTCATTATCACTGTTTTTAAGAAGGAATTCTTCAATCGCAAGATTAAAGAATGGGTCGTACGATTCCAGATTGATGCAAAACATTGAAGTGAAACTTAATGAGAGGCTAGATGGTTTTAAGGAGAACCAAAATATGTTTTATGTAAAAGTATCTTATTGTCAATCAATACATAAAGACTATAGACACTCCAGCCAATTAACGCACCGAGAAGTGAACCGATGATCACATCACCGGGATAGTGAACACCAAGATAGATCCTGCTGTATCCGATTACGAATGCCCATATTATTATGCAAATCGAATACCATCTCTTTTTTATGAAAAGCAGACTGAGAAGAGCTACATCAAATGAGTTGGTGGCGTGTGAAGAAACAAAACTGTATTTCCCTCCGCATTCACCGTTAACAACGTGAACATGTCCTTCAAGAGAAGGCTCATAACATGGTCGCAGACGAAGAACAAGGTTTTTAATCAGGACAGACATCTGATCTGAGAGCGTTGCCGCCAGAATTATAAACAACACAATAACAAGGAATTTTCTTTTGTACTTTATACCCAGAAAAATAAGAATGGCAAGGTAGAGTGGGACCCAGATTAATCTGCCACTGATTGCATGCATTACCTGGTCACAGAATGGTGAATTGAATGAGTTTAAAAATAAGAATAGCTGTTGGTCAAGTCGTTCAAGCATGTATAATTATCAGTCAAAGTTAAGTACTTTCCAGATCATATCTTTTAATGTAACAATGCCCTGACCAGTTAAAGAGGAGATAAAAACCCTTGGAATATCGGGTAAATCATTTCTTATCTCATTTATCAGTTCGTCGTCGAGCATATCAGATTTTGAAATTGCAAGAACCCGCTTTTTATCAAGAAGTTCAGGATTGTACATTTTTAATTCATTAATGAGGATATCAAATTCCTCTTTTATATTCTTACTGTCGGCAGGTACCAGAAAAAGAAGCATTGAATTTCTTTCAATATGTCTTAAAAACCTTATTCCCAATCCCTTGCCTTCATGAGCACCTTCAATTATACCGGGAATATCGGCCATGACGAAAGATTTATCATCTCTGTAGCTGACTATTCCAAGGTTCGGAACAAGAGTGGTAAAAGCATAATCAGCAATCTTTGGTTTTGCAGCAGAAACGACAGATAACAGAGTTGATTTGCCTGCATTCGGAAATCCCACGAGTCCGACATCAGCAAGTATTTTAAGCTCAAGTATAAACTCTTCTTCAATTCCGGGCTCACCGGGCTGGGCATATCTTGGGGTCTGGTTAGTAGCTGATTTGAAATGGACATTTCCCTGGCCACCTCTTCCACCTCTTGCAAGGATCTTCTCATCACCATTACTGGTAATCTCAAACAGTATCTCTCCTGTCTGGCTGTTTTTAGCTATTGTACCTAAAGGAACCTGTACAATCACATCTTTTCCTTCGGCTCCGGTTGATT
>JGI24147J20444_1001257_pt1 | contig 12624 bp, 9 predicted proteins | sample BarGraIncub1133A_FD_20444 | JGI IMG/M metagenome (IMG submission 20444) | reverse complement strand
TCGTAAATATTGGCAACCCGACAGGCGGTTTCAAGTTCTTGCTGACTAGCATTTAGTCGGGCATATTGCAGGTTGGTGCGGATGGTATCGTGGAACAGATATGTTTCCTGGGTGACCATGCCGATTTGTGCCGAGAGTGATTCGAGCGTCAAGTCACGCAGATCGTGACCATCAATGCGGATGACCCCGGCGATTGGATCATATAGACGGGGGATGAGATACGTGAGGGTCGTCTTACCCGCGCCGCTCGGACCCACAAGCGCCACAAGCTGCCCGGGTGCAGCTCTGAAACTGACGTTTTCCAAGGCAGTACTGCGCGCCTGGCTGCGTGAGGCAATCTCCTCATCCTCTGCGCTTGTCCGTACCCTCGAGAGAACCGCTGTGACGTTATCCATACTGCCATAGCGGTGGACATCGGCGAGCAGCTTCTCATCGCCGGTTTCGTACTTGAAAGAGACATTGTCAAAAACAATCTCGCCTTGGATGTTTTGGAGCGCTACCGCATCCGGTTTTTCAGTAATATCGACAGGCAGGTCAATCACTTCAAACACACGCTCAAAGCTGACCATCGAGGTGGCAAACTCCACAGGGGCACTTGAAAGCCCTTGCAGCGCACCATACAAGTTGCCCAGATACACCCCAAAGGCCACAATTGTTCCGATCGTGAAAGCACCCTGGATGACAAAATAACCACCCAGCCCATATACCAAGGCGGTGCCCACCGCACTGATCAGACCGATAATTGCTATGAAGATCGATCCGGTAAATGTCCGCTGCACGCCCAAATCGCGCACCTGCGCTGCCCGTTGGCCAAAACGGGCACCCTCCAACTGCCGGCGACCAAACAGCTTTACAAGCAGTGCGCCGCCAATATTGAGTGTCTCGTTCATCATGGCGTTCATCTGTGCGTTGGCTTCCATCTGTCTGCGGGCAATGTCGCGCAGGCGGGTGCCCAATAGGCGCACTGCTAAGATGAACAAAGGCAGAATAGCCACACTGATCAATGTCAACCGCCATTCGAGTGTCAGCATGATCGTCAATACCGCCGCTGCCTGGATGATCTGGGTGACGATATCGACAACAGTGCTGCTGATGGCATCTTGTGCTCCCACAACATCGTTGTTGAGGCGGCTCATCAACTCGCCAACTTTGGTGTTGACGAAGAAGCGCAGCGACATGCGCTGCAAACTAGCATATAGCGCCATACGCAAATCGTAAGTCAAGCCCTCGCCAACGCGCGAATTTACGCGCCGCTGGGTCACATTGATTACGCTAGTCAATGCTGGGATCAGAAGCAGTGCCGTAGCCAGTAGGATCAACCTATTAACGTTCCCAGCCGGGATGGTGTTGTCAATCAAGTCACGCAAGACGAGTGGTGTCAGCAGCATCAAACCCGTGTTTGCCAGGACCAGCAGCAGCATACCGCCGATCCGCCAGCGGTAGGATTTGGCGTAGTACAACACCCGCTTGAGCAGTTGCCAGGTAATTTTTGGTTTTTCATCAGGAGCATTGATCATGCCCCGCATGCCACCGTAAAATGACCCTCCGCGAACTGGTCCCCCCTGAACTGGCATCCCAATAATCTCCTCAATTTGAACTCTCTATTTTAATAATTATCCCACCCTTTGGCGGGGTGTCTAGTCCGTCAACCTCCCAGACATCATCATTTGTGGCTTCTGGCGATAGGGGGGCCGGCACATACTATGGCATTGCTGTCCTTAATGAAGGAGGAACTCATGAGGAGAACGCATCTGCTAAAAGTCCTGGTAGCGATTCTCCTGGTCGTAGAGCTTCTTACTCTGTCGGTTGCCACCGTACGACTCAAAAAACAGACAGCTCAGTTCCAACCACAAGTCACAACACTCGTCGAAAAGAAACCAGTAGTCAAGATNTGGCAGCAAGTAATTGAGTTTGGCGGTAGTTCGATAAAAACTACTCAAAAATTTACAATCGATTCAGATGAATGAATGATAACATGGGTAACAACACCTGGGGATTATGAGGGAAATTTCGTGATTTATGTTTATAGTGGTAACATGGACATAGTTAATGTCGTAGCTAATCTAGAGGTGACCCCATGCCAGCCTCGAAGTTGCCCCCATGGTCGCTTGGCTGAGTCTTGGCTACATAGGATCAATTCAATCTTTGCGGTCTTCAGGGCAGTGTCAACGTCATTCAGCCATTTGTTTCCTGCCGATATACTGGTAGAAAAGGAGGATCCTTCGATGTTTAAACTTCACGGAATTTATGCACCCATCGCAACGCCGTTTTCAGGTGGAAAAATCGCCTACGATAAGTTAGAAAAGAATCTGGATTTCTGGCTCAAATCCGACTTGGAGGGCATCGTGGTCATGGGCTCCAACGGGGAGTTCGTCCTGCTGTCCTCGGAGGAAAAAGTGGAACTGATGCGATTTGTCTGCACCCGAGCCAAAGGTAAAAAACCCGTTATCGCGGGAACCGGCGCCGAATCGACGATGGAAACAATCCATCTCAATGAAAAGGCCGCCGAAGCGGGAGCGGAAGCGGTCTTGGTCGTGACCCCGAACTACTACAAAGGGAGCATGACTGACCCGGTTCTGGCGCGTTTCTACACAGATGTAGCCAACGTCTCTCCACTGCCGCTCATTCTCTACAACATGCCGCGCAATACCGGAATCAACATCTCTGCCAAACTTGCCGTCGAACTTGCAAAGCACCAAAATATCATCGGAATCAAGGATAGCAGCGGCAATATCGTCCAGATCGCAGACATGATCCGAAATGCACCGAAGGGTTTTTCCGTTTTTGCGGGTTCCGCGAGTTTCCTTTACGTGAGCCTCGTCCTCGGCGCCACCGGAGGCACCCTCGCCTTGGCCAACGTCTTCCCAAACGAATGCGCCCGTCTGCAGAAGCTTTTCGAAGCCGGCAAGATGGAGGAAGCCCGGAATCTGCAGATGGTTCTCATGGACAGCAACAATGCGGTCACGGAAAGGTGGGGTATCGCCGGTCTGAAGGCCGCCATGGAGATGGTCGGCCTTTACGGCGGCCCTCCCCGCTCACCTCTGGTGCCGCTGGGTGAGACAGACCGGGAAGCACTCCGGAAGATCCTGACACAGACGGGATTTTTCCCGAAGCCGACGGTTTGATGAAAAACTGAAACACAATTGAGACCCCTCGTGGCAAGTTGCGGGGGATCTCAAGATGAGTTGATTCTGCCTATCGGAGCAAGCTTCGGGGAAGATAACGTGGAAATAGGCATGGCCTTAGTCCTGGGGAATTCCCGGCAAATGCCATTTGTCATTGATCTTCGTAGCGCAGTCTCCTGAAGCGCTCGTGGCTTTCCTGCCCTTCCCCACCGATCAGGATTGCACCCTTTATCCGCGCGCTCGCCGTCTGCGTCAACCCTGTAATCCAGAAGACCATGGTCTTCGACGGGCTGCGCCCATTGTCCAGTTGAACATAGGCGACAAGCAGGTAAATGTGGCGCAAGTGAACAAGGCGTGGCATATGGCGGGGCCGGTGCCCAGCTCCGTTCATGCGGCTGCAGAAGTCACGATATGGGGGTTATGAAAAGGCGGTACGCTGTTATGCCCCCTGGACCCGTGAACGGGCGGCGCTTGTTCATCGGCTGTTTCTTCAGAGTCTGCTCGATATGAGATGCAGCAACGGCAAAAGGTCATGGCATGAAGAAGTGGGGGAAAGATGGGCGGGGCATGGTCTGGCGCGGCTAGTGTCCCATCTGTGCATCTTTTGTACCAATCCCATACACTCCGCATTGACAACTAAGTATCGGTATGACCTAATCATCGATGAGAGTGGGGCGACTCACGTGATTCGAATCTCTTTGTCCCGGGGTGCATCGTTTCTTAACTATTTTTGTTCGTAAATTATATCCAATTTTGGGATACAGGGGACGGGATTTGAACTGCTACCTTTTAATTGAGGTGGTTTTTTTGTTTGATTGACCATATTGAGGATAGGGAAAAGGATATAATCCATATGATCAAAAAGCGTATATGATCGAGGAGCGTATATGANCGAGGAACTTGTAATCGAAACAAAGGGACTTAAAAAAACATTTGTTTCTAAAATNAAAGGCAAGAAGAAAGAAGTNGAAGCNGTAAAGGGNGTGGANTTAGCCGTAAAGAANGGTGAAATTTTTGGTTTTCTAGGTCCCAATGGCGCAGGTAAATCAACGACACAGAAAATGCTTTCCACATTATTNCCTCCGACCGGTGGGGAAGCTAAGGTTGCGGGTTTTGANCTNNAAAAAGAGCAGAGTCAAATAAGGAANAATATTGGATATGTCAGNCAGGCAGGTGGCACAGATTCTGGCGCAACAGGGTACGAGAATTTGATTTTGCAGGCNCAGCTTTANGGTATAGATGATAAAACTGCAAAAAAGCAGGCGGAAGAATTGGTAAAACGTTTTCAAATGGACTCTTTTGCAGANAGGCCGGCNTCTACGTATTCTGGAGGTCAAAAGCGCAGGTTGGATGTCGCTCTNGGTATGACTCATCGGCCACAATTACTTCTTCTTGATGAACCGACTACCGGACTNGATCCACAAAGNAGAGTNTATATGTGGGAAGAAATAAANAANCTNAAAGCAGANGGTGTCAGNATATTNTTGACTACNCATTATATGGAGGAAGCTGACAATCTTTGCGATACAATAGCGATTATCGACGATGGAACAATTATANTNAAAGGTACGCCGATGGAATTAAAGAACAGTATTGGAGCCGACATNNTAGTTTTTGGCTTTTCGGATGAAAATATCGCTCGCAAATCTGAACAATTATTAGAAAAANTTCATCCAGAAAAAATAACCNNGGAGGAAACTTTTGTTCGTTTGCATATCAAAGANGGAGATAGGGCAATGCCAGAAGTGCTNAGATTACTTGATGCAAACAATTTGAAAGCACAAAACATTACGTTATCAAGACCAAGTCTTGATGACGTTTTCCTAAAGTATACAGGACGTTCATTAAGAGAGGACAATAAGTAATTATGAAACTATTAAGGGGAATACAATTAATGTTTATCAGGAATATGCGCCAGACTCTGCGCAGCCCCATTTTTGTATTTGTGAGCTTATTCCAGCCCCTTTTGTACCTATTTTTATTTATGCCTCTTTTAAATGGCCTGGGAGGGGTGCCCGGTCTACCCGCTGGAAAAACAGTGCAAATTTTTATCCCAGGACTTTTGGTAATGATGGCGCTTTTTGGCTCGGCATTCGTGGGATTCAATCTTATCGATGATATTAGGTCAGGAGTTATAGAAAGATTTCTAGTAACGCCAGTAAACCGTTCGGCAATTCTTTTGGGCAGGGTTTTGAGAGACGCGGTTGTGCTCCTTACCCAATGTGTTTTGATTACTTTGGTCGCAATTCCGCTTGGACTTAGCGTAAACATAGGTGGATTCTTACTTTCTCTTGTGTTATATGCGATGGTATCGATTACGATGGCTTCAATGTCATATTCTTTCGCGCTTATTTACAGGATCGAAGACCCTCTTGCTCCAACGCTGAATACGATCACTCTCCCTCTTTCTTTATTGTCGGGCATTATGCTTCCATTGGCACTTGCCCCCTTGTGGCTTCAAGATTTGGCCAAAGTTAATCCATTTTCTTATGCAGTGAACGCATCTCGAGCATTATTCGCTGGCAATTTTCAAAGCATAGATATCATAGAAGGATTTGTCATAATTTTTTTACTAATGTCTGTCGTATTCTGGTGGTCTTTGAATTCGCTTAGGAAATTGGAAGAATAGAACACACTCTTGACGGGCGTTTCATGATATAAAATGACAGGGCGGCTCTCTACTACGGGGGCCGCTTTTGCTTTGGTACGCTGTCGCCTTGTCACCAAAGCACCAAAGGGGCAAAGCACCGTACCGCCATAATGCCTGTGTCCGTTGTCGAAGGTTGGTTGGTTCGAGAGCGGAAAGCGGCGAGTAGATCGCGGCTTGACTGATCCCAGAGAGGGGAAGGGAAACCTCTGAAATACGATCCTGATGTTTCAGACAAAGGCCTGCAGCAGTGTATGCCAGGGCGAAACACTAGGAAAAAGGCCCCTTGTGGGGCCCAAGATGGACGAGTGGTGGAGATAGGGGCGTTGGACCACGCTGGCGAACACCCCAAGACTGCGCCCGAGAGCGCTGTTGTAGACGCTCTAGCAGATACCTTGCTGCAAGTTCGGTCTCCCAGGGATGACTAGGATTTCGCATGTATCATTCGCGGGGTGCCACGGTCCTCCATACTTGCCGCAGCAGTCGGATGCCCAGCAATTTCCTCTCGGCCCCCGGCTACTGTCGGGAGGCGTCTTGTTGTCGAGGTTCGACGCGAGGAGCGGAGCAGGTGAACCTGGATGGAATCCACAGGCACGAAATCGAACCGTGCCTGAGCAACAAGAACGGGTACAACCGGCTTGTTCCGCCTCGACCGTACCCGTTCACGTCACTATTTAGGACTTACCCGCCAGATTCTCTAGAACTTACCCGCTAGATTCACAAGTGCATCAGCGACAGAGTGAAGGAATTTCAGAGTCCCGCTATCGGCAACTTCTCCGTCCTCATTGAGAATATCGTTGACGTGCCCAATGTATGCCTCGGGCTGCTGCACTGTCGGCATGTTCAGGACAACCAATGATTGGCGTAGATGATGATTCGCGCCAAACGCTCCGATTTCGCCAGGAGAAACGCTGACGATAGCTGCAGGCTTTCCATCCCAGATGCTCTTGCCATAGGGGCGGGATCCGACATCCAGTGCATTCTTCAAGACGGCTGGGACGGAACGATTGTATTCAGGTGTCACGAATAGCACCGCATCAATACTCGACATTGTGTTACGGAATCCTGTATAAGACTCAGGGACTCTTGCTTCATCATCGTAGTCCTGATTGTACAGTGGAAGATCCGCAATTTCGACGAATGAGACATTACAGTCTTCTGGAAACAGACTTGCCAAGACTTTGGCGATCTTCTTACTGTAAGACTCCTTGCGCAGACTTCCGACCAGAACAGCTATGTTCTTTGCCATCTTGAACTCCTTTGTATCCATTTTGCGACCACAGGCCAAGAAGTTAAAGGAAAACGACATAACCTAAACTTATTTTAGCAACAAAAACGTCCTTTGAAAGACCACTTCACGATGATTTCTTCATGATGGGGCGGAGGGAGTTCACGATAGATACTACGATCCATGTCAAGAGGACAAACATAGATTGGCTTCATGTTCAAGGGTCCGGTACGTTGATGTTGTCACGTAGAGGTGGTGGGCAATGAGAAGAAGCTTTCTCATGCAAGCGACCAAGGCGACGTTGGGCTTCTTGTGGTGATCGCTCACGAGACGCTTGTAGAACGCTCCTCTGCACTCATTGTGTTGAATACAGTTCATACGAGCCAGGGAGAGACTCTTCCCGAATATTGGATTTCCTATTCTGGAAAGCGACAGGTCATGCAGATCCAATAGATCTGCATGACCTGTCGTCGAAGACACAGAAAGCACCTCGAGGAGTGATGCCGTGGTAGTCCTGGTCGAAACTGAAGCGTCCCTGAACGCGGTCGCCAATCGAAAAGAGCAATCGGGGGTCCGGGAAACAGCAAGTGGTGGGCGCTGTCGAGGCCGTTCAGCAAATGAACAGATCAATTGACACCTCTCCGGTAAGTGGGTATGGTAGTTCTGTTGTCAAGGTAAAACATCTGAAGGGGAGGAAGAGGACATGAGAAAGGTCCTGTCAGTTTTCGTCGCTGTCTGTCTCGTTCTGTCGCTGTTCACCGGGATCTTCGTGTCTATGCCTTCCGCAAGGGCGGACATCACTGAAGGAGACTACATCTACACCATAGTAAACAGCGCCACTGCTACGATTACGGGTTATCGAGGAGTAGCAGGCATTATTACAATTCCAGATTTGCTCGGTGGTTATCCAGTAACCAGTATCGGATATAGGGTATTTGGGAGTCACACAGAATTGGTCGGTGTGACTATCCCCAATAGTGTGATGAGTATTGGTTTTGAAGCATTTTCGCTTTGTGAGGGGCTTGCCAGTGTAACCATTGGAAGTGGTGTGACCAGTATTGGTTACCGGGCATTTTCGGTTTGTACATCACTATCCACCGTGTATTTTTTAGGCAATGCGCCCCTGATGAGCGCTGATGTATTTTTGGGTCCGGGAAGCAAAACAGTGTACTATACCAGTGGCACGACAGGCTGGACAGATCCATGGTACGGTTGTCCAACTGCCATCAAGTATGACAAGATTACCATTGTTCTTCAGATCGAGAATGCCATGTTCACCGTCAACGGTGCCTCGAAGACACTCGATTCACCTCCTGTCATCAAAAACGACAGGACCCTTGTACCAATCCGGGCTGTCATCGAAGCCCTCGCAGGTACTGTTGGCTGGGATGTAACCACGAAGAAAGCAACAGTGACGCTTGGGAAGAAGGCCATCACTCTCTGGATCGGCAAGAGCGCCGCGACCGTGAATGGCGTGAATACTCTTATCGATTCTACGAACGCCAAGGTGGTCCCCGAGATCATCAGCGGCAGGACGATGCTTCCGTTGAGATTTGTTACTCAGAATCTTGGATGCGCTGTCGTCTGGACAGCTGCAACCAAAACGATCACGATCACCTCGACACCGTAGGACTACATGATCGTCAACCCTTGGTCAGGCCAACTGGCCGGGGGTTCGCTACTCCCCAGAACCACAGGAGTACCGTAGGTGGGCGACACTCAGATTTCGAGGCGGAAGGCCACACCAGAAGATATGAAGGGACCGCTGGGAAGGAGGGCAGTCATTCGACAGCCATCAATTTCAGCATACGCCAGCTTTCTTCGTTTTCAATTCCCGCGCATCGACTCATCTACAATGCGGCTGCCTCCAAACTGATGCTGGACCACTTAGGGCCGAGGAGAGCCGCCAATTTAATCGCTTCTACCATGCTGTCTTCATTAGCCACGCCTTTCCCAGCTATATCGAAAGCCGTCCCATGGTCGACGCTCGTCCGAATTATAGGAAGTCCTACCGTCACGTTCACCCCTTCATCAAAGTAAAGAGACTTGAATACTGCATGCCCTTGGTCGTGGTACATAGCAATGCAGAATTTATATTGTCCCTTCGCCATTCTAGGAAACAACACATCCGCCGGTAATGGACCCACCACGGGGATACCCTCGGCCTGGGCTTGTGCTACTGCAGGGGCTATTTGAAGTTCTTCCTCGTCACCGAAAAGGCCGTTTTCGCTCGCATGAGGATTTACTCCACTCACAGCAATGACTTCGTCGCCTCTTCCGAGAACCGACGAAAGAAAATAGGCAAGTTTAATTTGACCATACACACGTTTTTGTGTAATCATATCGAGAGCAGATCTTAAAGAAACGTGGGTTGTTACGTGAAAGACAAATATGTTCCGTGCAGAAAGAACCAGAGAATAATTCTTGACACCAAATCCTTCGGCGAGAATCTCCGTATGGCCAGGATATTGACAACCGCCCAGCCGTATTGCTTCCTTATTGATAGGAGCTGTGACTATCCCATTTATACGACCCGCTTTACCCAATTCCACTGCCGCCTTGATGTATTCTACTGCCGCGTGTCCGGCTTCCGCTGATAGTTTTCCCGGCTGTACATTTTTCAACGGGGCGCAGGGCTGGTACACAGCAATGGTTCCACTTTCTGTGGGAATAGATGGATCCGGAAGTCCAGCAGAATCGGAAAAACGAGGACGCCTTTGTGAAGGAAGAAACTGCAGAGCACTTTCGAGAATCTTCCTGTCGCCTACAACCACAGGTTTGTAGAGTACCGTTATTTCGCTGTGCGTTAAAGCTTTGACGCACACCTCCGGACCTACACCTGCAGCGTCCCCCATAGTCAACGCTAGAATAGGAAGCCCATCTTTAATCATATTGGCACTCCTTTCAGGTTGATAAGATATCCACTGCTGATTTCAGCGCATCAGGCTTCCCGAACCCTCCAGCCTTTGTTATAAGCCGTGTTCCTGGAATCTGACCGCCTTTCATTAAACAAACCGGTATACCGGGAGAAACCTCACCTACAAGGTCTAAGGCACTGCATCTAAACTGCTCCATGACCGCCCGAGCTACATCGCCGCCTGTTGCCACCACAGAGGCAGAAGGTGTCTCTGCTACGAACGAACGTACTACCTTCGCTAGGGAATAAGCAATACGGGAAGCCACCTCAGTGGGTTTTATGCCCAATTTGCTGCCTAGAGCAAGTGCTTCTTCCACATCCTTCTGTTCACCCGCGCTGACAACTACGGGCACGCTTCCGCGTCGCGAAATAGCGAGGCATTTTTCCACTGCGTCTACTAGGTACGGTTCAACATCCGTGCCTAGTAGAGGGACCGACTTGAGAAGTACTATCTCGGCAGCGCCAGATGTCACTAGGTATTTACTCTGCTCACGACTTACAGGATTAACGGAACCTACCGCGACAATTACTGGCTTTCGGTTCTCCTCTTTTCTTGTGCCCTTTCCAGCTCGTGCTGCCATTATCTTGGCAACAGGGTTGGCCAAACCTGCGGCTCCAACAAGAAGCAACCCCTCCAAATCGACCATAGCACATTCGGCAATGAGGTCCAAATCTGCGTTCGACACGGCATCGCAAACTACAATCGCCCCATGGGCTTTCGCCTTGGATAATATCAATTTTAACCCCTCTGGCGAAAGATCATCCATGGTACACGAGTAGACCGGTTTTGTGCTTTGTTGAGAGATTAATGTCGGTACATGACTCATTTTGACTGGCGTAACGGGGTCCTTGCCCGCAACTCCCCGAGAAACAGGTTGGCCATCCACAAGCAAATAACCGCCTACCAAGGATCTTCCGTTAGCGGGGAACGCCGGACATACAACAGCGTAACTAAGTCCTTGCGCATCCATTAGAGCATCGATCTCCGCGCCAATGGGACCCCTTAGTGTTGAATCCACCTTCTTGAAGAATGGGACAACACCGACATTTCTAAGTGCCTGGGTTACCGAGGTCACTACTTCGGCAGCATCCTTGGGTTTCAAAAAACGAGAATCGGTATTCAAGACAAGAATATCACTGTCCTTTACGTCTTGGGCACCCCATTCACCAAAAAGCACCCGAGTCACGAGTCCCACTTTAGCAAATTGAACTCCTGTATCTCCTGCGCCAGTTAGATCATCAGCTATAACGGCATAAATCATATCCACACACTCTTGAAAAAGTTCATTTCGGTGCTCGGGTCGCTGAAGTTAGGCCGTACCCGGATCAACGCTAACTGGTTCCTTAGGAGCCTTACGGAATTTTGAGACTAAATACTGAGTCATAAAAGGAACAACCAAGGCCGTTACCAACACGGATGCCGCCACTTGCGCGGTAGCAACACCGTTGAATTGGGCAAAACTGGCATCGGCAAGAACGACGACTCCTACTGTGGCAATACTGTTTCCAGCCGTTGTTCCAATGGCAAAGCCCATTCCTGGGTTATCGGTCTTAAAGAATATTTTGTATGCTAAAACACCAAAAAATCCCGTAATAAAGGCCACACACAATCCCAAGAAGATGCCGCTCAAGCCACCCTTCGCAAGACTTGTCAAATTGATTCCCGCACCGAGGGCAAACGAAAAGAAGGGAATAACAATGTCTCCCGTGGGCTTCATCATATTGGCAAATTTCTGGTCGAGGTTTCCTAATAGAATGCCAACAAGAAAAGGAATTATAGCTGCGACAATATAGATCCACGGAATCAACGCAAGACCGGAAAGACCGAGAAAAAGCAGCGTAAAGAATGGGCCATCGTTCAGACCGCTAGCGATATAGGCTCCTTTATCTTCCTCGGTTCCATATTGTCCCGCAATAGCCAACCAGAGGCCACCATTTGAGTTTATAAAGGCAATCATAGCTGCCAGAAGGGAGATTCCGAGAATACCTTGCTTGCCAAAGATAAATCCATACAAAATCATCAATAACCCTGGTACCAGAGTCTTCGCTAAAAGCAAGGCGCCTGTCTTACCCAGTACTCTACCACTCTGCTTAATGTTTATCTGGGCTCCAGTCGCCACGATCAAAAGAGCAATCAAGGCCGTCGCGCCATCCCTGAATAGACCAGTCGTAAAGGACCCGATACCCAGAACTCCTGGGAAAAAGGTTTTGACTAAGGAACCGAGTAACAGGGGTATTATCATCATTCCACCGGGAACCTTCTTCATCCCGTCAACGAAAGAAAAATGCTTCATCGCCTTTACCTCCTAGATATAAGGTTGAGTGGCAAAAGAACTTCCTCCTCAAAAACTACGACTTAGACGGGGGAAATCCTGGAATTCTTGATTCTCCAGAAGCTATTGCAGACTCCACTAAGTACCTATTAAAGCGTTCTAGTCCTAGGTTGACACACCTATCATACCTCCTTGCAACCAAATCTAACCTACTGTCAATTCTTGTCAAGCGCATCGACTTGGGAGTTACTAACATAGTTATCCACTGGAGGTTCTCGGAAAATGAGTGTTAGGTACCTCGGCTGGAAGTCAGTCCCAGAACGAGAAAGACAGGTGTAAGGGGTCGAGTGGTGGAGATAGGGGCGAACAGGCAGTCCTGCGACCCGTGTGCAACGCTAGTATTGAAGAGTGTATTCGAGGTCGTCTTGGGTTCT
>JGI24147J20444_1001253_pt1 | contig 12663 bp, 10 predicted proteins | sample BarGraIncub1133A_FD_20444 | JGI IMG/M metagenome (IMG submission 20444) | reverse complement strand
TAGCTTTCGAGTAGATTCCGCAGGATTGCAACGCAATCCGAGGACTGACCGAGCGAGAAAGCTAATGAGTCAATTCCGAGGACTGCTCGAGCGAAGCTCGTCACATAGATAAAAGATCCCCATCCTTTCGGATGAAGACCTCCATTTTAATCCAGTAACGAGCACTAACCCTTCATCCGCCTAGCAGAGCAATTTACTTGCTTCTGAGTAGATTCCGCAGGTTTAATTCCTTAGCGTCCGCAGGACGCCCAGCAGTGAAGTCGATGTGTGTTTTGAGTAGATTCCGCAGGATTGCGTTGCAATCCGAGGACTGCTCGAGCGAAAAACACATATCGACTTCACTCCCACTCAATAGTTAAAACATATTCTCTCGTTTATATCGTGATATCTCGTCTATAAAACAGGGTGTTTTTCCATATATTCTACATATTTTTCATGGTTTCATTTGTTCTTGGGGTCAAAGTGTGGTCACGAAAAAAGATGTTAAAGCGGCAACATTTTGTATGCGAATAATTATTACTTTTATCTGTGCCAACGCCGGAGTTATTTTGACCATTCAATCGGAACAGGGTGTCTTGATGAAATCGAATTCCCCTGTCTTGGTTGTTCCGGATTGGGGTGTCCTGACTGAATCGGAATGGGGTGTCTTGGAAAAGTCGGATTGCCCTGTCTTGATCACTCCGGAATACTCACAGCATGTAAGAGGTCGCCGGTTCGAGCCCGGTATTCTCCACCAAACAAGTCCTATATGAACCCTTATTTTTTCATCGGCGGGTTCGCCGTAACGGTTCAGTTATAGGTAGTAAAACGAAAGAACGGTTAAGGTATAATGCCTTGACCGTTCTTTTTCATCCTTAGAATAGTAGAACTATGATAGTTCCCCAAACTCCATAGAAATTGAAAGCGACAGTTCCAAGTAATTCTAATGTAATAAAGTTGCTAAGATACTTGTTGTGTAGTGGCATAACACCCTTGCAAAGATTTCAGCATTAATATTTGTACCTCCGAAGCAACCGTTTGCAATAACTACTCCGCTATCACAAACGGCACCCCAGCCAATGGCAGGATATGGTTTTGTTATCTTTGATCCGTCAGTATAAAAATCCATTACTTCAACCCCCACAAATTTATTAATTTACTGACTCCAGTCACCAGTATTCCCAAGATAGAGACCATTTGAATCATATACGTTCCCACTTATTGTGTCTGTATAAGTAGTTGCGCCGCCCCACGTAACCCATGTATATGGTCTACCGCTGTTAATTAACCAAGAAATGCTAATATCACCAGTATTCCCAATTAAAGGATCGCTTGTAGGTGCAGTTGTTGTTTTGGTTGTGGGAGTTGTAGGAGCAGTAGTGGCCTTTGTTGTAGGGGTTGTGGGGGCATCCGTAGCCTTAGTCGTAGGAGTTGCTGTTGTAGTAGTTGCAGAGGCTGCAGTTGCCGAAGTTGTGGTGGTTGGAGGTACGGCTGTAGTAATTGTGGAGGTTGTGGTTGTGGGGAGTGCAGTAGTTTCAGTGGGGGTAGTTCCGACGGTTGTGGACAATGTAGTTCCGACGGTCGCGGTAGTGACGCGGAGAGTTGTGGGAGAAGTAGTAATTTTTGACTCACTAACAAAACCAGACTCTGTAGATGAAATATCAGATCCGCTTTCAACCTTTGCAGCATTTTTATTGCAGCTTGTCATAACGCCAGCAATTAATGCTATACTAACAATGAAAGTTCCAACATATACTGCATTATTAATTCTCATTTTAATACCTCTAATTTGTTTTCATACTACCATCCGGATTGTGAAACATCGCTGCATAATCATATCCCATATATGCACCAGTGTCCGTATTCCACATATTGGCATTTATATCAGTCCATGTTCTAGTGCCATCATCCCAATTCCAAGAATACCAAAATGCGGCAGGAGTTGGTGTTCCATTCTGTGTTTCTGTAGTTGAAACAGTGGTAGGTGCAGCTGTTGCTTTGGTTGTGGGGATTGTAGTCGTCTTGGTTGTTGCCTTTGTTGTTTCAGTCTGTTTTGATATAGTTGGTGTTGCTGCAGTAGCTTCAGTAGTTGGAGTCACTGTTTCTTTCTGTGTAGTAGTTGCAATTGACGTTGCTGTAGTAGGAACCATTGTCTCAGTAGCAACGGCGGTAATAGGAGCTGTGGTTTCTGTAGTACTATTTGCAGCTGAAATTGATTCGGAAGAAGTAATTTCTGTTGATTCAGTTATTGACTCTTTCTTATTATCAGGATTACAACCAGAAACAATTCCTACAACAATTACTACACTTATAATAAAAGCTCCAACATATAATGAATTATTAATTCTCATTTTCTTTTCCTCCTTAGAATTAATACTATTTTAGTTCCAGCTGCTTCTGTTGCCAGCAAAAGTGCCATCATTTAACCAACAATTATAAAAATATTATCGTATGTTTTACCAACTACTCTTATAATCAACTTTCAATTGATTGTGTGTTTTTATTGTGACCAGATTCAAAAAGTGTGACGTAAGCAGACGAAAAAGATACGCTAGGCACTTTATGAATTTTTACATAAAGAACCCGTCTATATCAAAGATATGGTCCAATTCATCGTTTGACGTTGCACGCGACACCTTGTCACGAATAGCGCCCTTTGACATGTCAAGCCGTTTGAAACGGTTACGGCCAGCTGCATCGCAGCCCATGCGGATTAGTTGAATACGTCCGACACCAGGGTTCTGCCTTGCGTATTCAGCAAAACCTTTCGCCTTGCCCAAATTATCATTATATGTGGGATTGTGCGGCTCCAGAATATCTATCACATAGCCTGAAACATCATCTTTACGAACAATAACAAAATCAGGATATGTCGGCTTTATCTCTTCTGCAATTTCATAAGGAATACAGAGAGACCATGGTTTCCGTGGAGGATTGCGAAGCCAGCAGACAAAGTCTCCGCACTGCTCTTCCTCTGCAATAACGCCTTCCTCCCAGCTGTTCAGATTCATTGTGGCCGTTTCAGTCTGAGCATTAACAAACAGGTGGTCGCTATACTCTTTACCGCCGGTCTCATGCGGGACCTGTATTGTTTCCGGCAAGTGGAAATTATGCTTGCTGATAATGTCACCGTCAGAGACGATGTTATCATATTGCTTCTGGAAACGGACATCGTGCAGAGTGGGTATATATCGTCTAAAGTTGTCATTTATCTCATGGAACTTGCTTTTGGCAAAAGTATTCAGCTGGCCAATGCACTCATCGTCGGCAGCAAAAATAATCACATCCACTTTATAACTATTCGGATCATCTGGGTCATAGTGTCTCTGACCGTATTTGTTGCCTACGCCTTCATTACCAATTTTTATTTCGGCATGCCGGAATTGACGTCCTATGTCAGTATCTGTGGTAGCAACCCAGTCGTGTAGACCATAATAATCGACGGTCTCACCGAACACATCAAATATCTGGGTAGAGAGCATAAACTGCTTTACTTGGTCAGCAAGAGTGTCATATTTCCCATCAGTCTTTATAGCTGCAATGAATGTTTCGATTAAAGAAACAACCTCATCAACAACATCTGCTAAGGCTGTTTGATCTAACCCGGACTGACTCAACAACCGTGCAATCTTGTACATCGAGTTCAGATAATTACTAATTCGCACCTTCCTGACATCATAGGTTAAGAGCGCCGAATCGTTGATAAACTTCATCACAGCTTCCCGGTCAAATCCCATCAAAGGTGCTTCTTCTTGGTGCGTGACGGGCTCTGCAACGGCAGTAGAATTATAGACTTCAGGTGATGTTAATTCTTCGGAAACGGTTGTAGATACCGATACCATGCCGTTTTCTGTGTGCGCATCATATGTTTGAGACGACGCAGCAATAGTGTCCGGTTGCCCATGCGTAGACACATGTTCTTCTTGCGACTGAGGCCTCGGTATCTCATTACCAGTGATATCGATCTGCCCTGGAATCGGTGCCTCTTGGCGTGTCATGTGATGCCTCACAGGACGAACCGTAAGCGTGTCAAAGGTATGTTGTCCCAGATACTCTCCATATACATCTGTCGGAATATTACCACCTTCCGCACTTTGCAGCGCTTCTACAACCTTTTTCACCGAATCCGCATTGAAATAAGGCAGATACAAATGAACATCATTCAGCGTGTCATCAACCTGGACATGCATCTGCATAGGCGTACGTACCATTCTGCCAAGAAGCTGTGCAATATAGGTGGCATCATTGGCATGACGGAAGGACATCATCGTTTCCGCTCTGGGGCAGTCCCAACCGGTGGAAAGATTTTCTTTAAAGAACACCATTTTGATGTTTTTGTCATCTGATATGCGAGAGGGTTCTTCATAACGTACCTCCAAGCCGTTTATAGAGATGGCGGCAGAAGTCTGACCGAAAGTGTGTACTACCTCTCCGGGCTGAAACTTAAAGCCTACACGCTCTTCAATCTTGCTAAGGCAATCGTCTAAATCAGTATCAGAAATATGACTGCCGGTTCCGTTCAGCACCTGGATGACAAACACAGGGTTCACATACGCATAGTGCTGTTCATAGCAATACTGCGCCCAGTGATCCCATTTTTGTTTCCATTCGTCAGCTGCCGCCTGGAGGACGGCCATGTCTTTATTGATGGACTGTTCCTCCGGATATGTGATAACAATTTTGTCCTTCAATAATCCGGAAGCGCGTACTTCATCCGCTGTTACTACAACATAATGTGTTGTGGAGTTCGTACCAGCGACCAGTGCATTGAAACGCTCGGATGTTGCAGACATGCCGATGACAACCGGCATAGAGGAAATGCCATCATTAGGACTCCCCTTAAGAAACTTCTGCATGATGGTTGTGGCTTTCCCAGCTTCACGCCCCTGCATACCGCGATGTGCTTCATCAATGATAATGTAGAGTCGATTGCTCTTTTCCCTTGCAGTATTGGCGAGCGTTTCCCAGATGGTATATGTTCTGGAATCACCGTGCTTCGTCAGATTGCTGCTTTTGCCAAGTTTCTGTGTGTTAAGGAAATAAACATGGCTGTCGTCCAGATACTCTTGGTCAAAGGAATCCTCACTGATGGTAACGCATTGATCCAAACGGATTTTATCTGCCTTGAGGTCTATTTTCTGCTTGGATTGCTCATTCAGCTGCGGAGAATCCGAAAGCCAGACAAACACGGCATTCTGCTGGTCCGGATATACATCGTCTCCAAAGAAGATACTTTCAATCAGCGAGGCCATGATGATGGTCTTACCTGCACCTGTGGGCGCTGTAAAAGAAACTACCTGTGAGGAGTAGGTACGGCGATAGCTGCCCAAAGCTTCAGCCGTTTTCATACGAATCTGAGCTAAAGCCCTATTTTGGAATGGAAATAACTCTGCTTTCATGGCTTACCTCCCTGTATTGATACGGAAATTATCGAGATAATCCCTGTATAGCTGATATGTATCTTTACCCTCAAACGGCTGTATCATTTCGCGATATCCCGCCTCGGAATCGGTGACAATATAGATGGTCTTGATTTCCGGATACTTTTCCACCTCTGTTTCAAACTGGCTATATACCGTTTCGCACGTCAAAACGGCGAAGCGGTTCTCAGGCAGAATCAGCATATCAGGAATATTATCCTCTGCAATATTAGGACACGGCCCGAAAGCACTGGCCTTCATCCACAATGTGGGCAGCATTTCCTTAAACTGCCTACCAAGCGCCACCATGTTTTTATCAAGAAAACCGAGCTTAAAGTAGGCGGCATTAGCCTTGAAACCGTCTGCCATTGCGAGATCGCTGCCGATGTAGTTGCCCTTGAGCGGATTACCGTTCACATCATGTCCTTCGATTGAGCAAATCGTGCGCGGCCATGTTACATAACGGGCAATGCCGAGCTTTTCCCATTCCTCGTCACCGGGTTTATAACTTTTTGCCGTAAGCGCATTTGCTTCAGCATCGGAGACCTCGTTATTCGTCACTATAATGCATCGGCGATGACCGCCATCTTCTTCGTTGAGCAGATTGACAGCATGGAGAGTGGTGCCTGATCCAGCGAAAAAATCAACAACAAGTGCTTTTGGCTTGTTGGCGGTAAAGAAATATATACAATCCTTAACAGCATATAACGATTTTGGAAATGTAAATCGTTTGTTAGAAAAAATGTTGCCAATTAGTCTTGACCCGTATTGTGTGGAATCATGTGGCGCAATTTTCCAAATATCTCCCGGAACAGCCATTACATATTCTGTGGCATTGTCATCAACAATGATCTCATTATTGATTCCACGTCCAATGATATTAAAATCGCCATTTGTTACTTTTGAATACTCGCCATCTTTAAGAATGTAGACAGTGAAGCCCCTTTCTGAATTCCCTCCTACACGAACACGGCCTTTCTTCATACGCTCCATAAAAGTAGAAGTTGACCACTGCCAGTTGCCTTCAGTACCATTTTGCCTAATAGGCAGTAGGGGATAAAGTCCTTCTTTTATAGGGGCGTCTAGTACATTTGGAGGCAGTGGATCTCCAAGTTGCTCTATTTTACCTGTGGCTGGATCTATATAGATTGGATAGAAACCTCCTGGCGAATGTCGTCGCTCTGCGTTTGTCCCAGATCGTTTCAGCATATCCCACCGGATGTTACCTGTGTGTGTTCGCCCCCTGCTGGAAACCCATTCCCGATTTAGCCGCACACGCAAAGGAGAAGATCCGCCTAACATAACGAAAAAAACATATTCTCCACTCCGCCCAAATTCTCCGGCGCGAGCAACATTTGCTGGATTTATCATCGTGCTTATCATCTGTATTCTTGATTCGGGGAAAATTTCTTCCAGTAGACAGCCGAGGTGTAGATACTCTTTTTCATCAATTGTCACTATGAGGACAGAATTTCCCGGGTTGAGTGATTATTTCACGTTCAAGATACCGGCAATTCACGAATTCGATACCGGTGATATTGCAGTTGGATACTGGTAATTGTGAATAGGATACCATTTGTAATTAGTTTTGTGCCCCAGAAAAATGCGAATGACACAGATTGACAAGTTGCCGCGAAGCGGCTTATTTTAAGGAGGACGAAAAAGATAAACATGCATGGACGGCAGTGAAGAAATTTGCCCATTCCTTCACTGCCAGAGCCAGATCATTTTTCAAGCCTCAGTTGAGGGTGATTGGACGGAGAAAATGTTGTTTGGATTGTTAATTTGTCGGCTCGGCAGCTCTTACGCCCTGCTGTGCATGTAATTCACGCATGTTGAGATTGCCGGAGAAGACTCTAACTGCATTGTGTATAATTCGATCCATAATGGAATCTGCTAAAATCCCTCCTCCAAGCCTTGCGTGCCAATCTTCAACTTTGTACTGCGTGCAGAAGATTGTTGCGGTTTCATCGTAGCGGCGCTCTATCAGTTCAAACAGAAAATGCAGTTCCGCATCGGAAAGGTCGTCCAAAAGCCACTCATCAAGCAACAGCACTTTATATAGGCTATACTTTTTCAACAATTTGCTTATGCCCTGTGGCTGCACAGCTGCCTCATCACGTTCCATGAGTAAATCCGGAACGCGAATATACCTTGTGCGGATTCCCTGTCGGCAAGCCTGCCTTGCGATTGAGCAAGCAAGGTAAGACTTACCCGAACCTGTGAAACCGTGGAAAATCAGATTGGTATTTGTGCTGATAAACTGGCAGGTCGAAAGTTCAAGCATCAAGGATTGATCTAAACCGCGATCCACGTAATGGATAGCCCTGACTTCCGCATCCGGAATTCTTAGCTTTGCCGAGGAAAGAAGTCGTTTTACCTTGCCGTTGTATTTTTCCTGATAGACATAATCCACTGCCATCTTGACGCGGTCGTCAAAGGGAAAGCTTGAATAACTGGAATCCTGACCCTGTATATCCAAAACATCGATCAGCTCTTCAAGATTCAACTCGCGTAACTTCCTTCTTGTTTCCTCATGAATCATGACGGCCACCTCCATAATAAGCAGAACCCCTTACGTAACCGGCATTTGGGTCTTGCTGTACAGGGTGCTTGTTCTGCACATAGGTTATGTCTTGATTGGCCGACAAGATGGCTTTCACGTGACGGTAACGAGGCGATCGTATCTTTGCCAGAGCCATTTCACACGCTACTTCCAGTCGCTCCTTTGAGTGCGTTTTAGAAAGCCGAAGAACCGACAGACAGGAATTGTATCCTTGTTCTTTGATTTTAACGCTGCCAAAAATTCGTTCAACGACTTCACTGGTGCAGTTTCCGATGGAATTGGCCCAGCTCTGTATTCTTTGGTCATCCCATTCGGATTGGTGAAAGTGATCCGGCATATCTTCCTGGTGCGTCGACCATTGGTTGGCAATATATTCCGGAAATCTCCGATGAACAGTCATTCGTTGGTCCTTGTAATAAATTTCAACCAGGGAGTCAGTCGCCTTTACATCTACGGTCTTACCAACATACTGATACGGACAGGAATAGCGGTTCTTTTCAAACGCAATATGACAATCCAAATTGACTTTTCTGCCGTAATGCCATTGGGCAATTTCGTAAGGAATCACTGGCAATTCGCGCAGGCAGGGCTTCTCCTCCAGCAGAAAGATTTCGGAGCGGTTGGAAGGCCGCTTTTGAAAATGCCCGTCATTAAATTCCTTAAGTGCTTTTCGGATGCCAACTTTGAGTTCGTCGAGAGAGTAAAACACCTCGTTGCGCAGTTTGGCGATAATAGCGGTAGCAATTTTACCAACCGTGCCTTCTACAGAGGGCTTCTGCTTGGGTTTCCGAACGCCCGTTGGCATAATGGCTACGGAATAATGGCTGCCGAGAGCCTCATACGCGCCGTTGAGAATAATATCTCCCTCNTGCGGATGCCGTACCACGCCCGTTTTNAAATTATCGCAAATAATCCGGACAGCGGTACCGCCAAAGAATTCGTACATGTGCACATGACAACGCAGCCAAGTNTCCTCTTTCATATTGAGGCAAGGCTCCACAAAGGAATACTGGCTGTACGGAAGCGTTGCAACAAATAGGTAGATAGGGATAATTTCTCCGGTGCTGCGATCGACAATACTCATTTTTGACCCACCCCAATCAACCTCAGCAGAGACACCTGGCTTATGAAGTAGGTGATTTGTCAGACTATTGGCATTCGTGAATTCAGCGTAACCTGTGCAGAACTTTGTGTAACCAACAGAAAGATTGCCGGAATCCTCACATTTATCGCCGTATTCCTTCCAAAGCAATTTTAATGTGACGCCTGTCTTGGAAAGTTCTTTGTGGATGTAAGTATAATCCGGTAGTGTGAATAAATGAGAATAGTCCTGCTTTTCAGGGTAAAATATCTCATATGATTCTTCCGGAGTCTTGTCCCGAATATCCTCGTATGAAATCTTTCGTTCCTGCGCAATGCCGAATACCTCGCTCACTGAAGTTTTTGACATATGCCTGCTTTTCGCAATACTGGTTTGCGACATTCCTGCCGCTCGAAGCTCCATAATGAGCTTCACTAAAATTTTTCTGGCCATTTGATGGCCTCCTTCCAATAAAATATTTGGGCTTTGCCCTCCTGAATTTTACCGAAAGGATGGTATCTTGTGGAATATTGCTGGTATTGATTCGCGAATTCAAACGATTTATTGAGCGGTATCCGTATCGTGAATCAGTGGTATTCAATTGCGTATTGATGGTACCCTATGCGCGGAATAATCAGTTGAGCAGCTTTTTTGCCAGCGTAAGTCGCTTTTCCATCATGGAAAGCCACTTGCTGTGACGGTAAGCGTCGGCGCTGTCTACATAGTCATTATTATATTTCCAGTCACGGGCGCCGGTATTATAGGGCGGATCAATATAGATGCAATCAACTTTTCCAGCATAGAGATATTCCAGCAGCTGAAGCGAATGATAATTGTCCGCCTCGATAAGCGTATGCCAAAGATCGCTGTCAGGTGCATTGCAAATAGTGTCAATCGGTTTCAGGTAGGGATAGATAGCCTCACCAAACCTTGCTACGCAAACCAGCTCATCAAGCTTAAACGTGGATTTTTCGTGTGTTTCCAACTTCTCACATTCTACTTGGTCATAGCTGATGGTCAACACGGTATAGTTGTCGCTGACCTTTCCCGTTTTAAGCGCAACAATAGAGCCCTTTTTCACGGGTGTATCATATAAAGGGGTACACTCCGGCAGATGCTCTTCAAACACCAGGCCGAATTTTTTCTGCTTAATCATCCGGTCTACTTCCTGCTGGATGCGCAAACGAAGCTCTGGATTATCTATCTGGCGTATCAGGTCGTTCAAAGCAGCCATGTCACTTTCCTCCATTTGCGGATTCTTCGTCCGGCACAAAATCTAGTATTTCGTCCATTCCACACTTCATGACACGGCTGATGTTTGCTATTCTTCCATAGAAATATAATAGTTGCGTTCCAGCTGGATTAATATATTGCCGAAAAATCCGGTTCTGCGTTGCAATTCAACATTGGATATGTCCTTTTCTATCATTAAAGGAAATAACTTTTCATAACTGACAGCCTTCCCAACCCTCCGTTGTTTATGGAATAATATACCAATCATAACATGCAAAAGTGATAATTGAATTATGATGAAGCAAATTTCACTGATTGATTTTTAGAAAATGGAATTCAAGGCATCAAAAAAAGTAATAGAAGCTGTATTGTGATAGTATACTAATAGATAATTATCGTTATTTTCGAAAGGAATGGTGAAATCATGGCGACTTCAAAACCAGTATCATGGTTAATTAGTGATATTATCAATTGGTATAAAGCTAAGGAACTCGTCATCAACGAGAGCTTCCAGAGACATTCAGTATGGCCTCCTCAGGCAAAAACCTTGCTGATTGACACAATACTAAATGAGTTGCCTATGCCAAAAATATTTATTAGGACAAAAATCGATGCGAAATTGCAAAAAACCATAAAGGAAATTGTCGATGGTCAACAGCGTATAAGAAGCGTCGTTGAATTCGCAAATAATGAGTTTGCACTTAGTTCAAAATCTGACAAATATTCTGGATTAAGGTATTCAAATTTATCACCAGATATACAAGAAGCTTTCTTAGGATATGTAATTACAGCAGATCATCTTCTCAATGCTACTGATGATGATGTAATTGATATTTTTGCGCGTCTTAACTCTTATACTGTGGCTCTCAATTCGGCGGAAAAGAGGCATGCTGCATATCAAACTGAGCTCAAATTTTTCGTGCGTCGTATGAGTGTAAAGTATCGATGGTTTATTGAGAAATATAGCGTATTTAGTACAAAGCAACGGTTCAGAATGGCAGACGATGAATTTTTTGCAGAAATTGTTCGTCTTATTGTTGATGGAATTCAAGATGGCGGTGCAGAAAGAATAACAAAATTCTACACTAAGATGACTGATAAAGTATTTGTGGAAGCCAAGCAAAAGCATGTTGAAGAACAGATTGACAAGCTTATGACATATCTTGATACAGAAGTTGGAATCATTCTAAAGGGGGCACTGGGAAAACATTATCAAATATATGCGATTTGTGCTGCATATCTTCATATTACCGGCATGATTGATAAAAATCCTGATTTCCCTACATATTCAAATCTTGCTGACGTTGATACAATGATCAATAATTTGTTGATTCTTGAAAGAAACGTCGAGAACGATGAAAATACTGATTTCGTTAAGGCCTCAAGTTCGAGTACACAGCGTATTACGAGTCGCAAAATTCGTATTAATGCATTTATTGAGGCAATGGGGGCATAATAATGAATCGCCCTGCACTTCGATTTATTAATACTCTTGATACTCTTGATTCTTTATTTGTTGAATGTTCCAAGGTTACAGATGAAAAACGCAGAGAATTATTGTTATCGTGGATAGTAATAAAGCTACATGACCAGTGGAATTTTCGATCTCGTCAGATTGTTCTTGAAAGCTATGGCCATTCTGAAAAGGAAATGATGAAGTATCTTCGAAATAACTGGGGAAAAAAGGTCATGTCGTGTAGTTGGGAACCAGATTGGCATATTCCAGGGAATACAATTAGAGCTGCTCAGTTATTAAATGTTCCAGATACAACTCAAATAACAAATGCAATTGGTGCCGTAACATATATTGATGATATTAGATGGACAAGAAATGCGATTGCACATAACATTCCGACATCTTTTTCAAAATATCAAGAAATGGCTCTAAACAAATATGGTTTACGAAACATACCTCCCCATTTACTATCATGTATAGTAAATCCTCGTACCGGCAATACTCTTTATGAGGACTGGTGTGTCGAACTAAGAATCGCACTTAGCTCAGCAATATCTATTTAACAGACAAATTTAGGTGCGCATTTAAACTAAAATCACCGCCGATATAATCAATACCCAAACAATGCTCCGCAGTTCCAAAGACCATCACAATCAGAACGAAGGCTTAGAGCGAATGTCATTCAGTCACCCCGTATAGAATTATCAGTTTCAAAATCTCACTCACAGATGTGTTTGCAAACATCGCATAATTAATACACATATTTATAAATTCAAATATATGCTTTTACAAACATAAAACAGCACTCTTTTGTCGTGTTTGTTTAAGTATACATTTAAGGACAGTAACATTGCTGTTTGCTATTAATTTTCCACCCTATTACGTCCGTTATGTTTGGCTCTATAAAGAGCTTCATCCGCCTTTTGTA
>JGI24147J20444_1001246_pt1 | contig 12734 bp, 8 predicted proteins | sample BarGraIncub1133A_FD_20444 | JGI IMG/M metagenome (IMG submission 20444) | reverse complement strand
CTAAAGGGCTTCCATCTTTTGTACAGCATTCTTTCCGTTTTCACGGGTTGATTCAAGACACACACGTTCCGCAAATACACGCAGGGCGGGAGTTTCCCGATAAATTTCCTACGAAGTATTGCTTTTCAAAATTCAATTTCCTGCCAACGAAGCAACCAAACCCGACTTGCGGGTATTTTGCTGTTGCCGGTTCGGTTTTCGGTCATTTGAAACATTTATATTGTTGTCTTTATTTCTTTTCTCTGGCAAATATAACCGCTGACTGTCAACGAATCCTGAGCAGGAAAGACCTTTATGTATAAAAATTGTGCGATCAAACCTAATATGCTATTTGACAAAATCAGATTCATTTTGGCTTGGAATTCACAATTGTCGGTTTTTGATAAGTTGAATATCTGTATCTGCATTTTTAAAAATAAATTTTCGACTGCTTAGCGGTACTTATTTAATCGGTTTGCCTTTGGTCGTTCGTCCCTCACTACCTTTTAGCAAACCTCTTCTAGCTTAAAAGGAAGGATAGGATTAACCACTGTTTACTTGGGAGAAACCAGGCGGAAGCCTACATCGTAGATACGGTCTGCCGGGTCGTGATAGTAGCGGAACGCCGACCGGCAATATTCCGGCCTGCTGGACCAACTGCCGCCGCGGGATACGCGGCCAACCCCCGTTGCGGCACCTGTAGGATTGGTTTGAGCCGATGTTGAATATTTACCCATCCTATCGCTGCACCTTTCCTGCACATTTCCATGCATATCAAACAATCCGTAAGCATTGGGTGCAAAACTGCCTACGGGCATTGTTTTTTCCCTGCATTCGCCTATTGCATTGTTATTATATGGATAATTGCCATTGTAATTTGCTTGTGAGGTGGTCAGGTTATCTCCGGTACTAAACGGAGTTGTTGTTCCTCCACGTGCTGCATACTCCCATTCTGCTTCGGTGGGCAGGCGGCATCCCATCCATTCGGCAAAGGCGGAGGCATCGTACCAACTTACATTTATTACAGGGCGGTCGCCTCTGCCCGAACCTTCTGAATCGACTGGCTTTTCTCTGCCGGTGGCTTCGCAAAAGACATCATACTGCTCAAAGGTAACTTCATACTTGCTCATCTTAAATGCACTCAAGGTTACTTGGTGCTGTGTTTCATCACTGCTTCTATCGACTTCACTGAGTGGAGAACCCATGGTAAAGGTGCCGGCAGGGATAGAAACCCATTCAATCTTTTTAAAGACTTTTTCTTTCCATGTTCCGGCACCGCTTAAAACAATAGTTTTTCCGTTGTTGAGTTTAATTTCTTCATTGTTGGTTACGTTAATTTGTTTCTTTTTCCAAGTACCATTACTGAAGACCTCTATTATTAAGCCGTTGTCCAATTTGTACTCCTGAACTTTTGTTGGTTGTGTTTGAGCATGCAAAACAACTGCAACAATCAATACAATTATTGTAATAATTCCTTTTTTCATATTATACTTAATTATTAAAAAAGGGCAAGGACATAGAGTAACCTAACCTTGCCTGCAAAACTAGTTCATCGTCAAAGTGTAGTTCTTACCATCCTGATAATCTACTTTGTAGCCAGTGCCTTTAACATATACCTTTTTTAAATAACAACCTTTTGACCACTTCAAGGTAACTTTACCAACATCGCCAGTATTAAAGTCGCGCCCACCTACACAGGAAATACCACCCGAAACTTCGGTTGTAACTTTTACACTTTTTGCTAATAAGCCGTCATTATACTTCACAGTAACTGTACATGAATAATCATCATCACCAGAGCTTGTTGTACTTGTAAATGCAGTAGAAACTGCAAACATCATTAAAACCAGAGAAAAAATCCCTGCAACTTTCAAAACAGTTTTCATAAAATTTGAATTTATTAATCTTGCTTACTCTTTATAGGATTTTCGGCTTACTCCTGTTTTTTTTTCATGCTGTTATGGGTCGGTTTTCGGTCACTTGAAAAATTTATATTTCTTTGTCTTTAATTGCTGCTATCAACGTGTTTCGTGTCAAATTGAAAAATTTTGTCGGCCAAATTCTCCGCTGACGTGTCAACCAAGTTTAAAAACCTTGTCCTATAATTAGTTTCTAAATGCAAATTGTGTCAAACTGAAAATGAACGTTTTATACAAGTTTGTCTGTCAATGAAAACGGGAACTTGTCGAACCCCGAAACCGATTTTTAAAAACCTGTTAAATGGCTCAGACCTGTCAAACCGAGAAATTCTCTCAAACTGCTCGAACCCAAACTTTTAAAATACCTGTCAAACCACGAAACTGTCTCAATCAGCCAGAACAGTCAATTTGAAAACTTTGTCAAAGAAGCGAAACCGCTTCAAGTAGCTTTTAAACTGACCGGCAACGTAGGAAGCTACACGCAGGGGCGGATTGCGGGCGATTTCCTGTCAAGCCGATAAGCAGCCTGAGCGGAAAGATACACACCGAAAACCACTGCTGCCGCACTTGACGGGTAGCTGATGTTAGGTGCTGGCCTTCATTTCCATTAGTTTACATATCAAATATAAAGTATTTTGTCAAGTTAATGGCTTGTCTTCGCTTTTTATTTCAAATTCAAGGCACAACGGTTGTTTGGGGTTTTAATTTTTTGAGGGTGGGGGGTTTAAAACCTTTCAAGTTGCTGAAATGTATCTTTGCGGGAGGGAAAAAAGGCAAGCTCTTTTGCAATTTTAGCCCGGTGGGGAGCTTTTGCGTGAATTGCAAATGTGCTTGCCTTTGTGCGATTGCTTGCTACAAACTTCGCAAACCTTGTTTTATATTATCCGGCGGTTGTTGCAAATGTGTCAAGCTGAGTTACAACTATAACGGTGTCAAAAACAACTTTACCAATGGTAATTACAACTTTACAAGAGGGAGTTGCAAACTCACCAACGATAGTTACAACTTTACCAAAGGTGATTCTATAAAACACCATTCCGATGGATGTTTGGGACAAGTTAGCGTTTCGTTGGTTTGCGTTCTATTCTTTTATAAATTTCCTAAAAACGATTCCATTTTTAGTTTCCAATTTCAAAAAGTACATACCATTTGGTAGGTTTGTAATGTTAATAGACGAAATATCCGCTTCACATTTTGTCACTAATCCATTTCCTTTAGAATAATGGTGTATAAAAGGGGGTGACCAAATTCAACCCAATTTATATTTTTACATAAAAACAGATACTATTTTGTTGTTTTGCCAAATGTTAATGGTTGTGTCATTTTTTAATAACTTTCTTAAATTCAAATGTTTTTCCTGATTTAAGTTTTACAAAGTAGGCACCTGGAGTAAATGATGCTGTTTGTATTATCGTTTTTTCAAACATGCTCCCACTGAAAACAACCTGACCTATTGAGTTTAACACATCAAAATCAGTACTATTTGTGTTACCTATCATTTCAATAACCAATTCATTGGTAACAGGATTGGGATAGACTTTTATTGATTTGTTTGTTTCAATTGGGTCAATTCCGGTAGGAATGAAATTCATTGAATTTGAAGGATTAGAGCTACAACCATTTGCTGAAACAATAACATAGTAATCCCCACTTGATTTTGGGCTATAATCCTGAGAAGTTGCACCAACAATCAAACCGTCTTTACTATACCATTGATTACCAGTAATGGCATCTGAATGTAATCCATTTGCAATTAGTGTAACTATTGGTGTTGTTGGCTTTGTATTAACCACAATTGGAAAAATAAAAGAATCGCCATCTCCGCATGAGTTCTTCCCTTTCACCGTAATATTCCCTGAAACTGCAGATATTCCAAAACTTACATTGATGCTGTTTGTGGTGCTTGTTCCTATGGCTCCTGTTGGTAAAGTCCAAATGTAGGATGTCGCATTGTCAATGGCAGGTACAGTATAAGTTACCGAATTCTGACCTTGGCAAACGCTAGAAATACCTGAAATAACACCAGCATTCACTGGCAGGGGATTTACTGTGATTGCCAAAGTTGAAACATTTCCATCTCCGCAGTCATTGTGACCTTTCACTGTAATATTACCCGAAACTGCAGAAATGCTATAATTTGTGGTGATACTGTTTGTAGTGCTTGTACCGGTTGCTCCTGTTGGTAAAGTCCAAATGTAGGATGTTGCATTGTCAATTGCTGGAACAGTATAGGTCACAGAATTCTGCCCTTGGCAAATGTTAGAGATCCCGGAAATTGTTCCGGCACTGGCAGGTAAAGAATTTACTGTAATTGCAAGTGATGAAGAAGCTCCATCTCCATTCGAATTATGACCTTTAACTGAAATTTGGACTGTTCCTGTAAATGTATTGTTCCAATCAATATTTGCAGTAAGGCCGTTCCCAATAATAACACCTGCTCCTAATGGGGAAATTTCCCAAATATAGGAGGAAACATTTGATATTTGAGTTGTTGTATAATCAGTATTTGTGGCATTGACGCACAATTCTGTTAAACCGATGGGCAAGCCTGTTTGACCAGGCAAAGCATTTATTGTCAAATTAAATATATTTGAACTTGTAAATGTACCTGCAACATCGTAAGCTTTTACATACCAGGTATATTTACCATTAGTCAGGTCAATGGGCAATAGTTTGAAATTTTCAGAGGGTAGAACTGGAATTGGTAACTGTCCAGAAATACATAATTCATACTTTTCAAGTCCACTTCCAATATCAGATGAAGCATTCCATTTGAATGTTGGTTTAGAAACACTTATTGTAGTGTTATCATTCGGTTCTAAAAGGATAAAGTCTGCTGGTGCTTCCCAGTCTATGTAAAAAGTATTTGTTTGACTTGACTGGCGTACGTTTCCTACTTTATCATAGGCATTTATAAACCAGGAATAAACACCTTGATTTAATGCATTTTTAGGTGCGACAGTTGTTTGCGAATAAGGAATGCTGTCTCTGTTGACTACATTATTGATTAGTAATTCATACTTACTTATACCGCTGCCTCCAATACTGTCAGATACCGGTTGCCATTTGAAATTGGGAGTTGGCAGGTTCACAATTTCCTTATTGCCAGGAGTTATTAAGCTGAATGAATTGGGTTTAGCATTGTCAATATAAAAAGAATATGTAGTTAATGATGCATTATTTCCCAAAGAATCAAATCTTTTAACATACCAGTTGTGAACTCCGTATTTTAATGGATCCGTAATCGTCCATGAAGAATTGATTAAATTGTCTTTAATCATAATGCCATCAATAAATAATTGAAATTTCTGAAAGCCAATACCAGCATCATAAGAAGTACCCCATGATAAAACAGGATAAATAGCTGACAAATATTGATTATTTGATGGTTTTCTAACGCTTCCTATTTCTGGTGGCAAATTATCAATTTTTATTTTCCATGTCTGAGTTGAATTTCTAATATTCCCATTGTTATCAATAGCTACAATCATCCAAGTATGGTTACCATTGGTTAAATCATAATTTGGAGTTGTTGATAACTCTGATGTGGGGACATCTCTGTTTAACTCACCATCTATCCACAGCTGGTATTTTAGCAGACCTGAGCCTGCATCACTCGAGGCATCCCAAGAGAAGATTGGTAATGTGTTGTTACTCCAAGAATCATCAATTGGAGAGGTAATGTTAAAAACATTTGGAGGCGTGGCGTCTACACGAAAACTCCAAGTCTCGCCAGATTGGATAGTACAACCATTATTTGCAATTACATACCAAGTGTGCATGCCACCACCAATAGCTTCGTCCGGCAAAATCTGATAAGAACTTCCGGTGATATTCGCTTTTTTTAAAACGCCATCAATGAATAAATTATATCTAAGATAAGATGATGTACTATTCCATTGAAACATTGGTGTTGTAGAAGTCCATGTTCCGTTGTCGGGTTTACTAAGACTAAAAACTTGGGGATTCGAATTATTAATGAAAACATCAAGACTCGAATACTCACCATTACATGCTCCAATGGCTTGTACCCAAACTTTAACTATACCGTTATATGTTCCATTCCATATAACTGTTGAAGTTGTTCCACTACCAGTAATAGAGCCTGCCGATGAAGGATTCAATGACCAGGAATATGAGGTGGCATATTCGGCACCAGAGGTGGTATATTGTGTACTGATCCCTGTTGCCTTGCAGAAATTTGTTTCACCAACTGGCTGACCTGGTTTGCCAGTACACCATCCTCTTGTAGTGGTTTTTAAGATTACACCATTATCTCCAACAATATAGCCAGTATTTTTGTCAGCGAAAAATATAGAGTTCAAATAGCCATTAACACCTAAAAAATATGGGGAGTCCCAATATCCTCCGCCATTAGTCGTTTTATTAATACTTCCTCTTTCTCCAACAGTATACCCTATGTTATCATCAATAAACCAGACGGATTGTGATCCATAAGTATTATCTTTGCCACTTAGTTGAGGGAACCATTCCTTCCCTCCATTTATTGTTTTAAAAATAGCACCAGCAGTACCTGTAACATATCCAATATCTGAATTTGTGAAAAAGACAGAAGTTAAAAAATAACCTGTTGTTCCAATTGTTTGTTGTATCCAATTTATTCCTCCATCGGTTGTTTTTAAAATAGTTCCTTGTTGTCCAACAACATAACCGGTATTAACATCAGTAAAATAAACTGAACTGAATTTTTTTGCCAGAGCATTCTGCTTCTTCCATGACACGCCTGCATCGATAGTTTTTAATATTAATCCATTACTACCAACAATATATCCTATTTGATCTGTTATGAAAAAAATTGAATTAAAAGATTCTCCTGTTATTCCGCTTTCCACTTTTATCCAACTGGAACCTCCGTTAATGGTTTTTAAGATTGTTGAACGTATACCGACAATATAACCTGTATTTGCATCGGTGAAATATACTGCAGTAAGGTCATCGGGGAAAGGAACAACTATGGGACTTACTTGTTTAACCCAACTTGCTCCGCCATTGCTTGTTTTTAGTATTGTTCCATAATCTCCAACTACATACCCAACACTAGCATCAATAAAATAAACTGATCTTAAATTATTTCCCGTTCCACTGGATTGATAAGTCCATTGGGCATACTGGGCATTAACTGTTATAGCATTAAAAAAATAGATGCAAAAAGCAGTTAAAATAAAAAGTAATGATTTTGTTTTCATAATTATAGGTTTGAAGTATTGATTTTATGTGTATTTTAATAACAAACCCACTATGCCTCATTTACAATACATACAAACGAGGTTTAGCGGGTTTGCTAATTTTAGAATAATCGAGAAAGATTTATGCGGCTGGTTTTTCTGGAGTTGCTTTTGAGAGATTTCTGGTTTGTTCACCCTTGTTTCTTTGCAGCCCTAGCCGAATCGTCCACGTCAAAACCGAATTCCCCAAGCGATTTTGGTGTTTCACGATAAACGCCTAACAATAAATCGCGGCTGGCTTTTACCGATTCAGTTATTTCGACAAGCATCAAATCACGTTGACGATATGCTTCCTCTGCTTGCCGTTTCAGTTCTTCTGCCTGTTTGTGGAGTTGCAAACAAGCTGCAACGTTTGGCCCGTTGTCCGACCATTTGTGCGAAACCATAGCATTCAGGGGTGATGCATCAGCCAGGTCGATGTGTTTCTGGTACACTTTTGCCGCTAAATCCAATAATTCTTCCGCGTTTTTTGGGATATTAACCCTGTACGATGAATTTGACATACATTTGTGATTTTAAAGAGTTAATTATTTGATTATAACCATGTATTATCGTTTATCCGGTCAAAAAGCATTGAAACGATTACTGATATTGCCGAAATCATGCCCGCCATCGTCGAAATCAAGCTTGACATCCCCTCCGGTAAGCTCAACTTTGATAATAGTTGGTTCAACATTGGTAAAATCGAACACGCTATCGGTGATTTTCTGTTCGTCAGTGGCGAAACCGCGCCCTCAATTCTTGATTTCTTGCCTGACATCGCCTGAATCGCGTTCGATTTCTGAAATATCATATTGCAAAGCAAAAGAATTATGGTACAAAGTAGGGAAATAGGTATGGTAAATTCCTATGAATTGGTAAATCCATAGGAATTAGTCATAAGAAAAAAGGCAGGAGGGGCGAAGTTAAACTACTGAATTTTGCTTAGGGTTTGAACTGTCGAATAATTCCTTTATAGTTTTTAGGTAGAATGCCGGTGTTACACCTACATGCTTTTTAAAAGCTTCGTTAAATACGGAGTAGGTATTGAACCCAAGCCGGAGGTATAGCTCTTTAAATGGTATGTCGTTGTTTTTGTCGGATAGGATATGTTTTGCTTCATTTATCCGAAGGGTGTTGATAAAGGTGTTGAAGTTTAGATTATACCTTTCGTTGATGAATTGCGAGAGGTAACTGCGGTTGGTCTCACATTTTTCTGCCAATGTCTTTAACAGCAGGTTTGGTTCAAGATATACCTTTACATCCAATTGTTTGTTTAACGAGATTTCGATTTGATTTTTTAAACTTTCATCCAGTACTGAATTGGCATTTTTAATTTCAATGGTATCTTCCTCATCTGCGTTGCCTTCTATTTTTACAAGTTGTGCTTTGCCGGTGTTTTCCAGACTTTGATAAACCAATTGCTTATATGCCTTGTTTCTAATTCGGTACAAAATAACAATCACCAGTAAAGCCACAAAAATAAGACCTCCTGCTATAATCGATAAAAGAATTAGTTTGTCTTTCTGTTGGATTTTGCTATTCTGTAAACTTATTTGTTGCTCTTTCTTCTCGGTTTCATATTTAAACTCAAGTTCACTTATTTTATTTACAAAATCTCTATTGCTAATTGAGTCATTGGCAATTATCCATTTTTTTAAGTACTCATTTGACCTTTTATAATCACCGGATTTTTCGTAATAGTTGCTTAAAAGTTGATAACTGTCAGATGTTATGTTATAATCGATAGCTTCATTTAATAAAATTGATATTTCATCCAGAACACTTGTCAATTGGATTAATTGTTTTTTTTTAATTAACAGTTCTGCTTTTGAATTCAAAATTGCAAGTTTAGCTCTTGGATTTTTTATCGTGTTAATCATAGAAATAGCTTTTGTGAGATAAAAATCTGCTTTGTCAAGACTATCAATAGATAAGTAACACATGCCAATGTTGTTGTATAACGTACATTTATCAATATAGCTGAAGAATGGACATTGAAGTGCTATATTTAATGAGTTTATTGCTGTTCTAAAATCTTTTAATTGTATATAACTCGCTCCTAAATCAGCTTCAATCAAAAATGATATATGATTATTTGGTACGTTTTTTTTGTCTGTGATCAATTGTAATGCATCTTTGAAGTACAGAATAGACTCCTTATATTTTTTAATATCGAAGTAAATAGTACCGATTCTTTCCAAATATGAAATTTTGTCTGTCACAACTTTTGTCAGTTTTAGGGCAGTATTATACTTTTCAAAAGCTTTGAAATAGTTATGATTTAATGTCTCGTAAAAAGCTTCACATGCATATAATCCTGGCAAAAATTCATCATTTTCAATATCGCTTTTCTCTAATTTGCGCAAATAACTAACTATAATTGAATCATTGAATTGCTGAATATGAGAGACATAAATAAATGACTTTAATCCTTCTTGAAAATCAATGTATTTGTTTTTGTCAATTGTCATTTCAATATATTGCTTGTAAACTGGTATTAATTCTAAAGAATCAGGAATATATCCATCGGTAAACATTATTGTTTTGTGTCGGAGTGCCTTATAAATATCATCCTTTGTACCATACTTATTTGCAGTTGAAATACATTTGTTATAGTATTCTTCCGCGTCTTTATAGTTCCCCGAAATAAAGTATGCCCTACCTAAAATATCGTAAGTCAGCGCTTTTGCTTTATTGTAGTTTTGTGTTTCGGCTAACTGTAAAGCTTCTTTTGCCAGGCTAATTGATTTATTTGCATCGACATACCCATAAGCATACGCAAGGTCGTTAAGTACCAATATACGTTCAGTGCCTGTTGCATGATCCAGTTTTTGTTGCAGGCTGTCAATTTTAGTGTTTTGAGAAAAAAGACTAATTGCGGTGTTTAGAAAAACAATGGTTATTAAGGTTTTCATTGTTATGTGGGGTTTTCATTATATGATTGAAAATAAGTGAGATTTTACGTGCGAGACTTTATAAAAAGATTAAATCTTCAAATAGTAAATTTAAACTTGTGATACCTCCATGTTTATTTTCTTTTTTCGCCCTTGTGAATTCCATGTTGGTCAAAACGGATGTCCGGAAAGGTTCAAGAGATAGTTTCATAATTGAAGTATTTTTGGAGTTTGTACCTCGCTTCTATGCAAACTAAAATTGGTTGAGATAAAAACAGCACAATAAACGACAGAAAACATTGATTCCAAACTGGTCAAATTTAGCAGTGGTGGGATGGCAAAATTGCAGCTCTTTTGAAAGCCTTTGGATTGAGCGTGGGCTTGTGTGGGCTTGCAAATGTGCTGCAATGTGGGCGGGCTGTTGATAGGAGCGTACCCTAATGCGCCCAAAAGGCGCAATGCGCGTGGGGTAAAAAAAATTAAAACCCCTTGCATACAGGTTTTCAAAAGCAATAATCCAAGCTGTCTTTTATTTGTATTCATTGTCAAGTTAGCGTTAAAGTGTCAAAAAGCGGCGTTTGGCTTGCACCTAACGTAGGAAGCTACACGCAGGTGCGGATTGCGGGCGATTTCCTGTCAAGCCGAAAAACTGCTTGAGCGGAAAGATGCACACCGAAAACCACCGCTGTCGCACTTGACGGGTAGCTGATGTTAGCTGCCGTAATTAATTATTTCTCTGGTATAACATCAGCCATCGTAGAAACTTTTTTCTCAAAATTATCCGAGTAATTTATATGTTTATACGACTTCTCTGGTTCTAAAGAATTTGAGTTCGTTTTAAATTTCTCCATGGTACAATCATAAATTTTTAATGTTGTTGTATTTGGGTCATAGGATGCAGTCTCAGATTTGAAAATCCAATAGTCTTCTTGACCTTTTGAAATTACTATAACATCTTTAAAAGTTTCCATTTCCCTGTCAAACTTTTTTTCTCCAATTATAAAATAGTCTCCGCGTAAAGTGTACGAATCAAATTTTATATCATGCTTTTTAGTAATTGTTGTCCACCAATCTTCTGATTTCGAATCTACTTGAGCGTAAGTGGTAATTGAAACTAATGACACAACAAATAAATAAACAAGTCTCTTGATGAGATTTAGTCGGATTGATTTTTGAGCTAAAGTCATGGTTTCTAAATTTTTAGTTTGTAACAAATATTTATGCGGCATTTGTCAAAATTCGATAAATTGTCGAGCCGGTATTATGGCAGCTAACGGTCCCCGTATTGACGCAGTTGGCAACTTGTTCACTGCGTCTGGCTCCGTAAAAGTGTCCGCCAATTGCCGCAATACGGTGTTATAATTTGTTTTTAATTACTTATAAAAATTGAAACTATGTCAAGAACTAAAGGAAGTGGTTGGGGCGGTGGAGTTTTACTCTACCAGAAATGTCCAATCTGTCAAAAGAAAAAGGCATTATATGATCCATTGCCTCAAAATATATCATTCAAATGCACAAGTTGTAAGGCTCGATTCTACGATGAAAGTTTGATATGTCGAACTCATCCAGAACCGATTAAATAAATTATAACGTAGGAAGCTACACGCAGGGGCGGATTGCGGGCGATTTCCTGTCAAGCCGAAAAACAGCTTGAGCGGAAAGATACACACCGAAAACCACTGTTGCCGCACTTGACGGGTAGCTGATGTTATGGCCGAGTTGTTTGTTTCATTTCACTTGTTCTTTTTCCGCTTTTGATTCAACACTATTCCATCCTTTTTTAAATGCTTTCACAGAATTGTCCCAATCCCACACAGACTCAATGATCAACATTGTGAATATCCCGATAAAAAAGAAAGCTACATCACGTTTTGTAATCTTTTTCATAAATTCTGGTTACTAGTTGAATGAAAACATAAATAATTTTTTTTCTGCCTACTATCGGAGAAGCTTCGCCACTTGAATCCCAGTCGCACGGTAAAGTCCGTGCAGTCAAGGTACAAAAGTGTCGATTCGAATATTTCCTTTCTTTCTATCTCCGTCTATTTTTTGTCTCTAACTCCGTGTCAAATGGTGAAAATGTGTCACCGCCCCAAGTCTCAGTGAATTCCGTGTCAAACTGCAAGATCCTCTCAAAAAGCGAAAACCTGTCAAACCCCGAAACCCTAAAAACAATTTTAAAAATCCCTCAAATAACTCAACTCTGTCGAAACCCGAAGCGGTTTCAGTCAACTGCAAACCAATTTTTTGTCAAACCTGCACAACCTTTCACAGCGCAATTACAATTGGCCATAACGGGTAGCTAGGCGCCGTTTTGCTTTTGGCGCGTTTTTTGCTCTGCAAAAAGCGTGACAAAAGTGAAATGGAGCTTAGCTGATGTTAGGCGAAGGCATTATTTACCAACGACTTAACGTATTCCTTTCGCCACTTGCTGATTCTGTTTGACAGCCAGACATCGCTAGAAGGTTTAGGTATCAGCCGATGTCCCAGTGAAGATCGTTGTAAATTACCCCATGCTAAAGATGATCAAACGGCCAACACTTTGGCCTCGAGCAAAGCTCGATAAAAAGTACAATTGCAATGGCCAAAACTTAGGCGCTCTTATGCTTTTGCCTAATCGAGTCACGCGAGGGAATTTCACCCTCACGTTCTCACGGAACCGTGCTTGAAACTCTCGCTTCACACGGCTCTTCTTGTTTAATCACAAAAGTGTA
>JGI24147J20444_1001243_pt1 | contig 12758 bp, 9 predicted proteins | sample BarGraIncub1133A_FD_20444 | JGI IMG/M metagenome (IMG submission 20444) | reverse complement strand
ATATTATATCCAAAATTAATAAATAAATTCCATTTTATTTATTAATTTTAATTTCAGGTGTTTTTCTCATTCCTGTAATTATAAATAACATTAGTCCTATTCCTGTAATTATATCCCCTATGCTTATAGCAAAATGTCTTAATACAGCTAAAGGAATAATATCTCCTAAAAGCCAAAACCTAGTATTTCCATTTATTAATGTATAAAGTCCTTCTTTGGTTACGTTTAAAGTGAGTCCAGCTGTCTCTGCCGCTTTAGCACTTACTGGCATGGCCCCTCCATTAAAAAAAATAGGAATAGCATTCAACAAAAAACCTATGCCCATAAGTAATATATATTTATTCTTTCTGTTAAAATAAATGAAAATCGCTAATAAAATATACATTATAGAATCTAATATATATGTAAAGTTGCCTATATTAAAAAAACCTTTATTTATGGATATAACAATAAAGAACTCTATTAAGAAAGATATAAAAACAAGATTAGTCCCTTTTATATCTACATTTTCTAAATTTTTTAATTTTCCTTTTAATATGTATCCAATAATAATTGCAAAAACTAAACCTTCAATAAACATCTTAAACCTCACCTTGTTTTCTTTGTTTTTCTAAGACTTTAAAATATGCTTCAACCACCTTTGGATGAAACTGACTACCAGAATGTTTTCTAAGCTCATTTATAATAATATCATGACTTAATGCTTTTCTATAAACTCTATCTGTAGCCATAGCATCTATAGAGTCTGCAAGTTGAACAATAAAAATATCAATACTTAACTCCTCTGCTTCTTTACCATCTGGGTATCCTTTCCCATCATACCTTTCATGGTGATAATGTACAATCGGCAATACATTTTCAAGGTTTTTAATATCCTTTAAAATATTGTAGCCTATAAATGGATGTCTTTTTATTTCATTAAATTCCTGATCTGTAAGTTTTCCAGGTTTATTTAAAATATAGTCATCAATTCCAATTTTCCCAACGTCATGCAGCAATGATGCTATGTTTAATTGTTCAATTTTACCTTCAGAATATCTGAGTTCTTTTGCTATACTTACTGAAATTTCAGCCACTCTTTTTGAATGTCCCTGTGTATATCTATCTCTTGCCTCAATAGCAATCATAAGAGCATCTAGTGTTTCAACATATTGAGATTTTGTTTGTATATATAAATAGAACGTATATCTTGCTAATAATATAGGCATTAATGCAAGAATTACCCCCCCATAACTGTATAAATTAAAAACATTTCCCAGCAAAATACCTAAAGGTGCCATGATAACAATATTTAACAAACCCAATTTAATGTTACTAACAAATGAGTATAGCATATTTTTTTTACTCATTAATGAATATAACATAGAAATTATAAAAGTATTAGCCAAAAAAATTACTGTACTAAAAATAATTATTTGCAACATATTATTAGAAATTTGTGAAATCAGAAATGTTCCACCCATATGAATATATGCATAATTACCCAATAATAATGTTAGCACTAATACACAATAATTAAATACAGTTCCATACATGGGGGTGTTCAATATGTATTTATACCCCTTCTCTGATTTTAATACTCGTAATGAAAAACCTGATATTATGATAATAATAGTAGTCAATGGTCCGAATAACATATATGCTGCTAATTGTATTGCAAAGCTCGTACTAAAAGAAATATTTTTAAAAATAACAGTACAACTTTCAGTGATAGCAATTAATACAATAAAAAATAATGTATTAATGTAATCTATATACATATTAAGTAAAAGCCCATTATAAATAGAATGAAAAATGGCCATTAATGTTATCACATATATTACAATAAAATATATTTTAAGTTTCAATGTCAAATTTTTCATTCCCATCCTCCTATATAATAAAGGCCGAATACTTATCTAGCTAAAAAACCCAAGTCATTGATGATCCACCGGCAATAGCAAGTGCTAATATAGCTAATAATATTATAGTTGTTTTTTTCATTATTAATCCCCCCCTTCTTTTCTAATTAATATAGTTACTAAATAACATATCATAACTTACTTCTTGTAGGGCAAGCAATTCTAATAATAATTTTATAAACTAATTTTAATATATAGTATAGCATCGGCCTTTAAATCAAATTGATAAGCCACTTAGTGACTTTTAACAACTATAATAGTTGTTAAATTTATTGTTTTTAAGATTTTTTATTTATGTTTATTTCTGAAATAATAGGTAGTTGTTTTTCATAGTATTACTGTTGATACAATATTAACATATTGTTAAGGATTAATATACAAAATTTCCTTAATATTTTACTATTTTTTTCTATATAATCCATGCATAACTATACAAATATCCACAAGTAAAGCAATATATTAGCTTTACTTGTGGATATTAATTTATGTTGCATTTTTCTAACTTATACACTTTAAAAAATTATTCAAACGCACTGAGTACTCTATTTATCCATAACTTCCTTCTACTCTCTAGGTTTAATTCTATAATTACTAATTCTTATTAGTTTATTTTTTTTCACTTTCAGAAAATTCCAACTTTATCTAATATCACAATTATACAAAATTTCAGTATTGCTTGTCAATCTTTTATCAATAATATGTTTTGACTATTTCTAAATTTCATAAAAATTTAACAACAAAATTCTATATTATATTCATTAAGTAAATTATGTATATAATAATATATTGCTTTAATACATTTTTCTTTGGGTACACTAATAATGACAAAAGTCGAAGGTGAGTGATAATATGAAGCTAAAAAAAAGAAACATCTTAATTGTTTTTTCAACCACTATTGTTTGTTTGTTATTAGTAATTAATGCCCATATTAATAATATCCCAAAAAATAAACAGGTATTTATACCCCTGAATACTTCCTTTAAAGACTCTGGTGAAATTGAACCTTCTAAATATGTTTACCTGACTTTTGATGATGGCCCAACGCATGTTGTTACAGATGCTTTATTAGATGTATTAAAAAAAGAAAAAGTAAAAGCTACTTTTTTTATAGTAGGAAAAGAAGTAGTGGGAAAGGAATCTATTCTTAAGCGAATATATACTGAGGGCCATAGCATAGGTCTCCATACCTATAGTCATAATTTCAAGAAAATATATAGAAGTGAAGATGCCCTTATTAATGAGATGAAAAAGGCTTCTAATAAAATTGAAGAGGTCACAGGTTATGCTCCCAAAATTATTAGATTCCCAGGTGGTAGCTCTAAACGACTGAACGCTTTTACTTTAGAAGATTTTCATAAAAATAATTTCAAAATATATGATTGGAATGTTAATTTATGTGATGGCATAAATCCAAATTTAAGTGTATCACAACTTATTAAAAATTCAAAAGTTATCAGAGGCAATAAAAACATGGCTATAATCCTTATGCACTGCAATTCTAATAATAAAAACACTGTAAAAGCCTTGCCTCAAATTATAAAATATTATCTAGATTCAGGATATGAATTTAAGCCTATCACTGAATCAACACCTGAATATTATTACAAATTTAAAACTAAAAAAAACCTCACTATAAAGTGAGGTTACTACTATAATTGCGTTTTAGATATATTTAATTTTAAATAAATTTGCTATTTCTTTTTAAATTTTATTTTACTTACCATTAAATAAGATAATACAAGCATTAATATGATAGTCGGTACTAAATTTGAAGCATTGTTAAACATGAGTAAAGCATACAGTGCTAAGAACGTGCCAGTAACTGTAATAGGAATTCCTGAAAAAACCCCATCAAAATCTGTAATATTATACTTTGCTAACCTATATGCACCAGCCACCGGAAAAACTAAAACCAATATATAACCAGCATATCCCAGTTGGACAAAATTATAAATGTTAAATATTAATATTGAAGGTGCTACACCAAAAGATACTAAATCACACAATGAGTCTAGTTCCTTTCCTAAATCATTCTCCACATTTAATAACCTAGCTATTTTTCCATCATATCTATCAAATATTCCCGCTAAAAGAATAAATATTGCTGCTAATTTATAATTACCATCAAAACTCATAAGTATAGACATAATTCCACAAGACATATTGCTTAAGGTAAAAATGTTTGGTACAGCATTTTTTATTTTAGCCATCTATATCACTCCTATCCTTATGATTATAACATAATATATATAGTTATTCTTTAGTATTATATAACATAATTATGAAATCCTATAGATAATTACAAAATTCATAAGTAAATAAAAAAAAGACCAGCATATTATGCTGGCCCTATTTTGCTATTATCTTTCAACAATAACTGCTGTTCCTTGTCCGCCACCTATACATAGTGTAGCAAGACCTGTTTTAGAATCTCTTTTTATCATTTCATGTATTAATGAAACAAGTATTCTAGCTCCTGAAGCTCCTACTGGATGTCCAAGTGCTATAGCTCCACCATTAACATTTACTATTTCTTGATTAAATTCTAAATCTCTACCTACAGCTATTGATTGAGCTGCAAATGCTTCATTAGCTTCTATTAAATCTAAATCAGCTACAGTCATTCCTACTTTTGCTAAAGCTTTTTTAGTTGCAGGAACTGGTCCGTATCCCATTATTTTTGGATCTACTCCAGCTGAACCATAAGATTTAATTGTACATAAAACTTTAGCTCCTAATTCGTCTGCTTTAGCTTTTGACATTACTATAAACATAGCTGCTCCATCATTTATTCCTGATGCNTTACCTGCTGATACAGTACCGCCTTTTTTGAATGCTGGTTTTAATTTAGCTAGTTTTTCTATAGTTGTNCCAGCTTTTGGGTATTCATCTGTATCGAATACTATTGGATCACCTTTTCTTTGAGGAATCTCAACTGCAACGATTTCATCTTTAAACTTACCAGCTTTGATAGCTGCTTCAGTTTTTAATTGGCTATTTAAAGCAAATTTATCTTGATCTTCTTTTGTTATATTCCATTTTTCTGCAATATTTTCTGCAGTAACTCCCATATGATAGTCATTAAATGCGTCCCATAGAGAATCATTGATCATGGCATCAACTGTTTTACCATTTCCCATTCTTGCTCCCCATCTATTAACTGGAAGTAAATATGGTGCACAACTCATGCTTTCAGTTCCACCTGCTAAAACTACTTCTGCATCTCCACACATTATAATTTGTGCTGCCATACTTACAGCTCTTAGTCCTGAACCACATACTTTATTTATTGTAAGTGCTGAAGATTCCTCAGCCAAACCAGCTTTTAAAGCTACTTGTCTTGCAATGTTTTGTCCAAGTCCTGCTTGTATTACGTTACCAATAATAGCTTCCTCTATTAGTTCTGGTTTAATACCTGCTCTTTTTATAGCTTCTTTAGCTGCAGTAACTCCTAAATCTACGGCTGATACTGATTTTAATGCTCCACCAAAAGATCCTATTGCTGTTCTTACGGCTGCTACGATTACTACTTCTCTCATATTAACCCCTCCATTATTTTTTTGTCTAAAACATTGTTACCACATAATAGGAATTCATCATCTGATTTAAAAGTTCCCCTATGTATACAAGTATATTATACGCATATCTCGTGCCAAGTATTCAAAATCTTTTAAAGCACACCGTATCAACCTTTCCCAATATTTTAAGAGTAAATATAATTGCAACTGTAAACTAAGTTAACATTAATAACTTTATATACTTGTCCCAATTGAGCTTGTGAATATTATAACTAATTTGTTAAAAAAATAACTAAAAGTACTTTCAATGTGTTGATATAACTAAGCATCAAATTTAACCTCAACCTTTTAGGTAAAATACTGTAACTATTATTTATATAAAAATAGTGTGTGTAAACAAAGTTTACGTGTTTACTATCGTAGATTGGCTAATTTCATTAAATCATATCGGTTCAATTTTTTATATAATCCAGCTCTGCTAAGCCCTAATATCTTTGCTGTTTCCTTTTTATTACCACCAGTTTTTTTTATACACTCCATAATAATGTCTTTTTCAATAGTTTCAACCACGTCTCTCAAATAATTATTTTGAAGAGAATACTTTCTTATCTTACTGACCGTTATTTTTTCCGGCAAATGCTTTGGCATTATAGAAATGTCTGCATCCAGCAAGTTTATAGCTCTTTCTATTACATTTTCTAGTTGTCTTATATTTCCTGGCCAGTTATAAGATTTCAAATAATCAATTGCTTCCCTTGATATCCCCTCGGAGTAGATGCCATTTTTTTTACATATTTTTATGCGAAGTTCATTTGATAATTCCTCAATATCTTCTATCCTTTCCCTTAGGGATGGTATTTTTAAATGCATAACATCCAACCTATAATACAGATCCTCTCTGAACTTACCATCTTTTATTAACTGCTCTAATAATTTATTAGTGGAGGCAATAATTCTTACGTCAACTTTTATAGGATCGTTTCCACCAACCCGCACTAATTCTTTCTCTTGTATAACCCTTAGGAGTTTAACTTGCATATTCATAGGCATATCACCAATTTCATCTAATAATATGGTACCACCATTTGCATGTTCAAACTTACCTCTATTACCTGATTTTTTAGCGCCTGTAAAAGCTCCTTCCTCATATCCAAACATTTCTGACTCAAAAAGCTCTGCTGGAATGGCCCCGCAATTAATTTTTATAAATGGATTTAAAGACCTTCTACTAGCATTATGTATGGAATGAGCGAAAAGTTCTTTACCTGTTCCACTCTCACCAGTTATTAAAACGTTTGACTCTATCTTAGCTATTCTAATCGCAAGATCCATTACCTCTCGGCTCTTATCACTTCCACCTATAATATTATTAAAGGTATATATTGCTTTTTGATCTGCACTTAATTCCTTCTTTGAAAATTCAACTTCTTTTTCTAAATTACATAATCTCTTACTTAATATTTTAAAATTACTCAAATCCTTAAACATTATTTTACCAATAGCTCCTACAATTTTACCATTTTTCTCTATGGGAACCCTAATAGAAACCATTTTATGCCCATTAGCTTCTTGTATTTCTCCGAAATCCTTTTCGCCAGTCCTTGCAACTATGTGTAGTTTTGTATTTTCAATAACCTCAGTTACATGTTTTCCTTCTGGATCTTTGCAATTAATAAATTCTTTATATCCATTGCTCATCATAGTTATAATTCCATTTTCATCTACAACCACTACACAATCATCTAAAGTATTAAAAATTGTGTTTAAAAAATTCACCTCATATTTATACTTGTCTTGTATATCTTTTGATAGCTCGTCATCCGGTTTTTCACTAAAAATCTGGAGCCCTCCTATGACTTCTCCATTTTGAGTTATTACTTTACGGGTTACAATAAATTCTCCCTCTTCTTTATTTACTTGTGTTTCTCCATTTTTAACTACACTTAATAATTCCCCATATGGAAATACATTCAAAATACTTTTGCCCATGCTATTCTCTGCATTAACCTTTAACATTTTTTCTGCAGCATTATTAATAATTTTTATAATACCTTTCTTATCTATAACAATAACACCTTCATTAATATTGCATATAACTTGATTATAATAGTCATTAATTGTACCCATTTGTCACCTTCTTTCAAGCCTATAACTCAATTATAAAGTTGATAGATTTTTTTATCAAGATATAAATAAAATAGTGTGATTTATTCTCTTCTAATTATAATAAAAGGAGTAACTTGGGGCAATATAAACATTAGAGGAGTTGATAATATGAATAATAAAAATACCAAAAATTTAAATTCTATTCTCGAAGGAGAATATATGGCTATTAATAGTTTTGATAATTTAATTGAGCACGCTAATGATTCAAACATTAAAAGTGAATTACAAAAAATACAACAGTCTCATAGGCAACACGCTTCCCAAATTTCTACCGAAATACAGAACCTCGGAGGTAATCCACCAGATAGCATAGGCATCCAAGGTGTGGTAGCAGAAACTATATCAAATATAAAACATATTGGTACTACTGATAATACGACTTACCTTAATGAAGCACTACAAGGGGAGCAGATGGGAATTAAAGCAATTAACGATCTATTATCCGCTAATACTGATCCCAGTAGCTCCCAGCTTTTAAATACAATTGTAACTGAATATCAAGCTAATGTTAATTCACTAAATAACCTTATTAATACTTCTAAAAATGGACAATAGTATTTACAAAAACCGTTTTCCCATTAATTAAAAGTCTAATACCCCTTTTGAGTAAAATCATTTGGGGTATTAAACAATATTTTCAAATTTTAATAAGTTAATAATTTTCATTTTTATATATTTTAAAATTCATCCAGTCCTTTTAAAAATTCTATTAATTCATCCTCGCTATTAATATAGCCATATTGTTTAATATCATTAATATTCACCCTAGAATAATGTTTTTTCATTTGAATTATTATATTAAACTGCTGATACAAATTATTGGAATTTATAAATTGGATTCTAAATTCTTTAGGAACACTAAGTATTATATTTTTCATTTGTCTACATACATCAACGTAATATGTTAGTGCTTTATCATAATTATTTTGATTAAAATAATATTCACCTAAATTGCTACAGATTTTTATATGAAGTTTATTATTCTGTATTTCCGCTTCTAATTTTAGTGCACTTTGTAGCATTTTCCCTTTTTCTTCATTATCGCTTCTTAATGCTTTTATGTATAAGAGTTTTAACTTTGTAGATCCATTTTCTACTTTAATATTCTTATATTCGTCTACTAATTTAAAGGCTAATTCTTGATAATTAAGTTCCATAAGTTCTAGAACTACATCACTTACTATATCCAATATAACTTCATGATTTTTATATTTTGATAATATGTACGTTATCCCTTCTAAAGCCCCTGATGTCTCCATTTTATTTTTTGATTCTTTAAGTCTTATAAATTCATAGACAATTCCTGCGTTCAATTTAATTGTTGACTCTTCATTTCCTAACATACCTAAGGCTTTATTAATATTAAGTTTAGCTTTATGAATTTCACCAAATTTAAAGAATAAACTTGCAACTGCTTTATATAAACAAGGTAACCTTTCTGCTTGATTCGGATAAGTTTCAAGCTCTTTATTGGCTAGATTAAAATAATAATAAGCTTGTTTATAATTATTTAAGCTCAGATTTATGCTTATTAAAATTACATATGAATGAAACACCATAGCTTCCAAATTTACTTCCTTAGCTTTTTCTAGAGCTGCTTCACACCAATATAGTGCTTCATCGAATCTTAAACATTTAAAATACACTTCCCCAATATTAAAATATGCGAACACATTAAATTCTAAATAGTTACTGTCTTCACTTCGCTCCTTTAATTTAAAGTAATACTCTAGTGCTTTATCGCCGTCTTGTAGTCTATCTGAATAGACTACTCCAACATTATTTAAAACGCCTAAAATTCCCCTCAAGAAATTTGCTTCTTCAAAACACTCTAATGACTGCTTAAGTAAATCTAGATGTTCATCTATACTAGTTATTTCACAATATAAATTTGCTAAAGAATTTAGAATTCTTCCCTTATATATAATATACTCCTCAGTGCAAAGTTTTAAAGCTTTATTTCCTATTTCTCTAGCTTTATAATGTTCATTTTTTATATAGTATACCTTTATCAAATATAGGCTAATATCTAGTTTCCCTTTAACGTAATCTATATTTTTTAGAATCTCTTCAGCAACTTGAGCATACTTTGTACTCTTCTCTATTTCACCCTTAAAGAAATAACCTTCTGTTATTTTTACTAGTGCATCCACTTGATACCTTTTGTCTTCTAAAATCACCGCAATATCATAGGCACTTTTAAAACATATAAGGCTGCTATCACTATCTCCACTTTTTTCATAAATCTCTCCAAGCTTTATCTTTGACTCAAAATCATTATCCATTTTTCACACCCTCGACACAGTATATTATCCCTTTTATAGAATCCTCTTCCATAATCATAAAGAGTATCTAAACTATATGTCCGAAAATTCCACTTTTACTCTTTCTAATCTACTATCTTCATGTTGAGAATATAAGGTTGTCTGTTCTTCTTCATTTATTGTTTCAATTGGTAATTCAACAATAAATTCAGAACCCAAACCATATTCACTCTTAACCCTTATAGTACCTTCATGCATTTCTACAAGTGCTTTAACTAGTGAAAGTCCTATACCACTACCTTCTCTATTTCGAGTAAATGATTTGTCCACCTGCTTAAACCTTTGAAAAATAACCTTAAGCTTATCTTCCTGCATTCCTATCCCATCGTCTTTAATAGAAATATACACTGAGTTATTTATGTTTCCTACCTCTACTTCAATATTACCATCTTCATCTGTAAATTTAAGTGCATTTGATAATAAATTTAATAATATTCTCTCTATTTTATCCGCATCACAAGCCATAATTTGGCTTTTAATTTTCTTTTCAAATATTATATTAACTGATTTTGATTTTGCATATAATTCTATAGATTGAATAATCCCTTCTATAATTTCAACAATGTCATAATTATGAAGNTCCNCATAGAAATAATTAGAATCTATTTTNGTTAAATCAATAATATTATTAATAAGTCTCAATAATCTAAGTGCATTTTGTTTCATAATTACAAGGTATTTATTAAGNTTTAANTGAGGATCTATTATNGTTCCATTTGAAGTATATAATTCNAGTAGTTGCATTGCCCCCATAATTATATTCAATGGGGTTTTAAATTCATGAGATATATTTGCAAAAAAATCTGTTTTGAGCTTANCATATTCAAANTTTTCTTCTTTTTCTCTAAATTCACGAACTATNTTCTCAAGTTCTATATTTTTATGNNTTAATTCACGCTCTCTATCTATAGTAATGCATTTTGTAACACTTCTTATTTNAAATATCCTCTTAGTTAATAAAAATACTAATATTGAAGTTATTATTCCCATANCAAATAAAAATGNAAATATATTTCTTGTAGTGCTTAGCATATCTTTCATACTAAGATTTGCATATATAAAAACTGTAAATGATGAAATTAAACTTACGCCTATTNTAAATGTTAATATATGATTAGTGTTAATCTTTCTCATAAACAACCTCTCTTATTTAAATNAAGTATATGTTACTACTTATTCGACATTATATGTTNAAANCCTCTACACTTTTTTATTTNTAATAAATNTAGTGCATTTNTATATTATANTAATTAAAATATCAGGGTCTACATTTANCCCTCCCTTNAGGNATTAGATAATAGTATTTTTTCAATAAATACCCTTACAAGTTCAGGATCAAATTGCTTACCNGCATTGTTTTGTAATTCCTCTATTGCGAGTTCCTTTANCATAGGNTTTTTATAACTTCTTTCACTTGTCATNGCGTCGTAGGNGTCTGCTATACTTATTATTCTTGATGTTATGGGTATCTTGCCACCTTTTATTCCCGCTGGATATCCATTACCATCCCACCTTTCATGGTGATACAATACATACTTCGCAATGTCGGACATATCATTTACTGTATTAAGAATTCTATATCCTATTTCAGGATGACGCTTAATTTCTTTCCATTCATCTTCTGTTANTTTGCCTGGTTTGTAAAACAAATTCTCGTCGATTGCTATTTTACCTATATCATGAAGCAATCCAACTGACTTAAGCTCTTCACTTTCATACTCAGGCATTCCAAGAGCTTCACCCATCTTTTCACATAATTCTGAAACTCTATGGGAATGTTCTTCTTCCCTTTTATTTTTCTCATTAAGTGTATTTATTATCGCTCTAATTGTTTTGCACCTCATNNTTGGACTTTCAAAAAGTTTTCTCTTATACATATAATCTTCAGCATCCTTAAATATGTCCTCAACATTCTCTCTTTCGTTATTTTTAGTTTGGTATCCAAAAGAAATGGAAATATCAACAAAGCNTACTTTTTCACTTAANGTAAGATTATCTATACGTTTAATAATTTGNTCTGCTTCAAATGCATCCGTTTTGGGTAATATAATAACAAATTCATCCCCCCCAAGCCTTGCTACAATATCATCAGCTCTGCATCCTATCCTTATTACTTTCGCTACTTTCTTAAGAAGCTCATCACCCATTGCATGTCCAAATGAGTCATTTATAAGTTTTAACCCATTTACATCGCCCATAACAATTGTAATAGGTAGATTTTCCAAAGTATCAAGTATCTTTAACTCTTCTTCGTAAAATCTACGATTGTATAAACCCGTCAACTGATCATGATAGCTTAAATAGTAAATTTCCACTTCCCTTTTTTTACGTTCAGTTATATCAATAGCTATACCCGCAAAATATTGATTCCCATCCAAATATAAGGAACTAGCTGTAAAATGCATTGGAATTGTTGTACCATCCTTTCTTTGAAGCAGTGCCTCCGCATCACCAAACCCTTCGATTGCAGCCTTACTTATCCCCTTTGTTATAGCATCTTGGCTTTTCTCATCGCCCTTATACCAATCCATAAGGCTCACTTTAGATAATTCTTCTGAGGAGTAACCAGTTATATCCTCATGTTTTTTATTCCATCTCACTAATCTCTTTAAATTATCATAGAGATATATCATACCCGGTGCACTGTGAAATATTGCATCGGTTAGCATTTTTTCATGTTCTAATTCATCTTCTGCTCGTTTACGCGTATTTAATAAATCAAACGCCGTATATTTGGATCCACATATCTTTAAAAAATCATCTGTTATTTTTTGATAGTCGATTTTCTGTTCATTCATTTGTAAAAACTCTTCTGATATTCCAATTAGTTTTTCCATTTCAGCTAATTG
>JGI24147J20444_1001238_pt1 | contig 12798 bp, 9 predicted proteins | sample BarGraIncub1133A_FD_20444 | JGI IMG/M metagenome (IMG submission 20444) | reverse complement strand
CTTCCTCATTGCGATGAAGTCGGCCACCTATTCAAAACCGTCACCCACGAGGACGGCCACACCAGTCAACATTGCGTCCGCACCGTTCATGCCGAGCAGAACGCCATCTGCCAGGCAGCCCAGCTCGGCATCTCCCTGGCCGGCTCCACCCTCTATTGCAAGATGACCCCCTGCCGCACCTGCGCCATGCTGATCATCAACTGCGGCATCCAACACGTGATCTGCGAATACCGCTACCACTCCGGCTCCGAGTCCGAAGAGATGTTCCGCGATGCCGGCATCCAGCTGGAGTATGTCAACGAAGAGGTCTTGAAATACGATAAGCAATAGAAAACTATTCCATTCTATTGATATTTAGATCATTCTGACAATAAAACGACTTGTTTCGATAATAATAAATGGTGCCTGACCTGGGGTGACGTAAATCGCCAATAAATAAAAATAATGTTCGTTCCATTAATAAAATTATATATCTTTGTGTATATAATATACAAGGCATATGGCAGGGGTAAAAACAATGCTCAATAATGACTGGAGAGATCGTGCTATTGATCGCAGAGTTGAGAATAAAGCTTTAAAGAAAAGAATAAAAGAATTGATAATCAGCAGAGATGGCTGGTACGACAGAGCGATGGATTATAAACAGCAGAATGATGAGTTTGCCGCAAAACTCAATTCTATTAAAAAAAAGATAGATCAGATAACCGAGATTTAAAGAAAGACAAGCCCAAAAGTTCTCACTTTTGCACAGTCTTCATAAAACTATTTATTTCTGCCAAAGTTTTGACTTCGGTTAGCTTTCGCAGTATGAGTAGTGTGCTAGAAATATTTAGTATCTGTCTGGAAATGGAACTTAGTACCCCGTCACATTCTTCCGGTATGTTGTGGGTAAAAAAAGTAGGCTATCACTGTCTTAATCAGCCAAAAACCAGAGCCGATGATTGGGTCTTGATTTTAGACGAAAGTATTGGCATCGGGCAGGAAAAGTTATTGGTTATTTTAGGTATACGTGCAAGTCAGATTGACTTCACTCGCCCGTTATGCATTCAGGATATGGAACCCATTATCATTAAATCAAATAAAAAATGGACCGGGGAAGATATTTCTAATGAGCTGGAAAACTGCAAAGCCTTAATAGGAGGTGTATTATATGCTACCACTGATGGAGGAAGGACATTAAAGAAAGCTTTGAGATTATCCGGAATACACCATGTATACGATGTTACCCATGCGATAGCAATCATGTTAGAAAAGCTGTATGAAAAAGATGTAACGTTCATTGAACTTACAACACGAATGGGACAAATGAGACGTGATTTATGTAACACTCAACATGCACATATAATACCGCCAAACCAACGTACAAAATCAAGGTTCTTGAATATAGACGTCTTAACGTGTTGGGGCATGAAGGTTTTAGCCGCATTAAAAAAAGAGAATTTAACTAATGAAGAAAAACAACTATTGCAATGGGTGGGTAATATGGAGCCCTTTATCCAAGAGATGAATCAAATTATTGAGATAATTGAACAGGCATCTATTCTTTTAAAACACAACGGATTAAACGGGAGCACAAAAAAGAAATGTCTTCAATTAATAAAAAAATGCAGGAAGACTCCTAAGCATGAAAAGTTTAAAGCCTTGTTTACAGATTATATAAATACAAATAGCACAATAGTGCCTTTAAGGAAAAAAGGGACAGAAACACTATTATGTACTTCTGATATAATTGAAACATCTTTCGGCAAATATAAAAATGAACTGAGTAAAAACCCAATGAATGGAATCACTGATTTAGCTTTAATCATACCAGCCTTCACATCAAATTTAAATAATGATCAAATAAAAAAGGCGATAGATTCTTGCACATGTAAAATGCTAAAAAAATGGAAGACAGAAAATCTATGTGATTCTCTGTCTGTTAAAAGAAAAATAGCCTTGAATTAGGTCACTGGGGGGAAGAATAATTATATTTTATAACGATTTACGTCACCCCATGCCTGACCCCATTTATCCCCATTCAAATCCTGATGAAAATTGGTCGTATAGTAACGCCCAACATACTACTATTCAGGGTTATATTGCCAATACCTTATCAATAATCAATGATTGCCAATATGGATTACAGATATATAATAACAAGATAAAAAAACTTGAATTGAGCGGTGAGTTTTATCACGGTGGTAGAGCTGCCATATGGGATTGTTCTGAATACGATTCCCTGGATGTAAATATTCATGGAAAAAATGGGTATTTGGTTTTAGGTTCAGGAGAGAAACTAAATCCTAAGCAATGGATAAGCATCAAAGTACCGGGAACATTCCATGTTGAAGCGCCAGCGAACATTTTAATAGCAAGCAAAATTTCCATTAAAAAGTAATTCCTGTCTTTTACTAGCTTAGTTTTCCTTATAGGACCCTGGGTTATTCAATTTGCATTATTTAAATTAAATAATTACATTTGCATAATTGAATTACAATAATGACCAAGATTAGAAATCCATTTATTACGAGTGGTTATGTGTCAGCAGAATATTTCTGCGACAGGGAGCAGGAGAGCGCTGAACTCATCCGTTCAATGCGCAATGGAGAAAATATAGCCATCATCTCTCCACGTAGAATGGGTAAAACAGGTTTAATCAAACATTGTTTTAATCAACAGGTTATTGCCAATGAATACCACACATTCTTCATCGATATATATGCCACAAGCAGCCTTAAAGAACTGGTATTTGCCCTTGGTAAACAGATTTTCGAAGAGCTAAAACCAAAAGGCAAAACTTTTTTAGATCACTTTTTCAGTACGATAACCTCTTTGCGCCCCGCCTTTAAATTAGATGCAGATACCGGTGCCCCTTCCTTTGATATTGGTATTGGTGAGATTCGGCTTCCCGAGTATTCGCTCGAACAGATCTTTAGTTACATGGAGTCTGCAGATCGACGCTGTGTCGTGGCAATTGATGAATTTCAACAGATTGCAAAATATCACGAAAAGAATATCGAAGCGTTATTGAGGACCCATATTCAGGAATGTAAAAACACAAACTTTGTACTGGCCGGCAGTCAAAGGCACATGATGCAAAATATTTTTTTCTCTGCTTCACGACCATTTTACCAAAGTGTGGGTGTCCTCAATCTGGAAGCTATCCCGGCCGATCAATATATCCCGTTTATACAAAAGCATTTCACCGATGCGAACAAGTCCATCTCAAAGGAGAATATTCAGCATGTTTATGATTTGTTTGAAGGCCACACATGGTATATTCAAAATATCTTCAACAGGCTCTATTCCATCGTTGAAAGGGAGGAAACCATCGATTTGCCTTTCATATCCGAAACCATCGCCGACATCCTATCCTCCTATGAAAAGATGTTCCAGGGAATGTTGTCATTTCTACCCGAAAGGCAAAAAGAAGTATTGATTGCCATTGCCAAAGAAGGAACAGCATTGGAAGTGACTTCGGCCACTTTTATCAGAAAACATGGTTTACAGTCAGCAAGTTCTGTCCAGGCATCACTGAAACAGCTTTTAGACAAAGACATTATTACCAGGGTAGAAAACACTTACGAGGTTTACGATCGATTCTTTGGGCTTTGGATCTCAAAAGCATACGGAATGGGGTTTAATCTTTGATAACGAAGAAATTAAACCCCGTAGTACATATGCATTGAAAAATGCAACCTTACAAAGAATAACTAGAAAATTTACATAAGAAGGCGTTCATATAATAAATGTAGGGGCCTCCCTACATCACTTTCATTCGCTTAGCTACCGACAACCTTCTGAATAATAACTAAATAAAACTAGTTACATAAAAGTGGATCAACATTTAATGCATTTCATCCAGAAAAAAGGGGGGGTTCATACAATGGTTCTTCATCAAAACTGTTTCCCGATTAATAACCAGTCAGTTTGAACATTGGCTGATTAAATCTTTTGCATAATGCATTCTGCCCTATTCTTTTGCAGGTACACTCACTCCCTCGGTTGTCAAATTAATAGGTTTGATACTTCCATCCGGGTTGAAATAAAGATATTCAGCACATACCTGACGTCGGCAATCGCCACCGGGTGTACCATTTAAAGTATAAGCGCCATCATGGTAAAAGAAATACCATTGATTTTTAAACTCAACAACCGACGGATGAATTGTAAAACCGTGCTTTGCGGGTCCTGTAATGATACCACCATAAGTCCAGGGTCCGGTGATTTTCTTGGCGGTTGAGTAGCAAATCTGCTCAGCTTGCACACCAGGTGCATCTGCTGCATAAACGTTGTAGTAAAGATTGCCACGTTTGAAAAGCCAGGGACCTTCAGAATAATTTCGGTATGGCACTTTAATAATAGGTCCATCGATCTCAACCATGTTACGATTAAGTTTTACCATGTAGCAGTCGCCATTGCCCCAGGCCATCCAAGGAGTACCGTCATCATCGATAAAAATAGTAGGGTCGATGTCGGCATTCGGTCTGTGTGAATCAGCTGTCATCGCATCGGTAATCAGCGGTTTGCCAGGACGCGCCTCTTTAAACGGTCCGGTTGGACTATCACTTACAGATACTGAGATGAAGTGACCTTCCTTGCAGTCAAGCGTAACATAATAATAATATTTGCCATCCTTTTCTACTACCTGAGCCGCCCAGGCTGAGCCGCTGTTTGCATTGACAAAATCTTTTGCAGCCAAAACAGGACCATGAGCAGTCCAGTGCTTCATATCAGTAGTTGAGTAGCAGAGCCAGTTGGGCATATTGAACCATCCTCCCACAGTGGCTTTATCCTGACCAACATAGGCATAAACCGTGTTTCCAATGACTGTAATTGCGGGGTCGGCGGTAAAAGCATCTGTAAAAAGTGGGTTTTGACCGGCTACACGAGGTAGGGCCTCACCTGAAATCTTAACTTCATCTATTCCACCATCGAGCACCTGAAGACTATTGGGAAAGCCTCCGGGAAACCCGCGTCCAATTACCCATATACCGGCATCGCTTCGGAGCGCATTGCCTTTGAACGTAATTGAGGAAGGCTTGTTGAAATTACCTTGATCCGAAGATTTTACTTCAAAGCGAAGTTGAGTCTGACCGGTTTTTAGATCATATTCTGCCTGAGCACGAACATCGTACCACTTGCCTGCTTCAACTTCATCACCAGCCACAATACGACGAGGTACACCATCGGCACACATCACTTCAACAAAATATTTTTTATACATATTATCAAAACCAATTGAAACATCACCTGCCAACTGGCCTTTCGCTCCTTCCTTGCAAAGATAAACCTGTTCGGTGCCAGGTAAGTTGCACTTCAAACTGGCTTCTATCGACCAGCTTTTTTGCATGTTGTAATAAGCCAGTGGACGATCAAATGTAATTACATATTCGCCATTCTTCAGGGCAAGTGAGTGGTTGTTGGACTTTCCGTTGATCATGGCGGAAGGTACATTATCGGAGAATATAATAGGCGATAAGTTTGAACCCTGTGCTTGCAGAAAGTTACCCTTGCCTGAATCATCGAACACAAATGGTTGTGGTTCAGATGGACCGCGATTATTAGAAGTTAAAGGCTTACCCACAACGGAGAATGAAAGTGAATCGCCTTTAAGGTGTTTAATTTGTTCAAAGCGCCAGTTCGCTAACACTTCTCTCTGGGCTTGAACATTGACTATAGTTAATAGTGAGCAAATGGTGACAACTAAAAAGACTTTGAATGATTTGTTTTGAGGTAACATAGTTTGAGAAAATTGATTTAAATTCTATTTAGGCAGCCCATATTCATAAATGGGAAAAGGATTACCCAATTAAAATTCATGAAGGAGTCTTGCTTAGTTTGGTTTTATACAGAAACACTAAAGATAGAAAATATAATAGTTGCATCCAAAAACGCATATATGTGTTGATAGATTAAAATACTTACCGGGTATCTAAAAGTTCCGGTTTAATGGATATATGAAATATTTTAAAAAGAAGGTGTCTAAAAAGTCTCATTTGGATTAGCTATTCCAAAATACGCTAGACTTTTCAGACACCTTCGTCTTGTTATTTACCTAATGGATGTGCTTCTATCCAGTCGTCGATCACACGTTGTGCCGCAGCTGTGGTAGTCGCTTTATACATATAACCAGTAGTTTTCTTGATAACCCCATTTTCGGTAAATGTGTACCAAAGGCTGTACAACTTCAGATCAGGATAATATGTCCCACCTCCTGCTATTATTGGGAAATTTTTCCAGGTGGCAATAGACAAGGACTTATCTGCATTCACTGTAATCTTGAGTGCATTCGAAGGACGATAATCTACAATATCACCTTGGACAAATTCGTTTTTATAGTGATACATCCGAACCGTTTGACCATTGTCAGTTGCCTTCAGGTTTCTCGACATTTTATACACTATAGAATCCGCAACATTTGTCGTATTCCTAATCATACCGGACATATAGTACAACCCTGAATAGTTATTAACCATATTTAGCCTTACAAGTGCCACTGTATCGGTCTTGTTCAATGTGTAAGCCGAAGTTGAAGTTAGTTTCAACGGTAGCATATACAGTGAATCGCAACTAAGAGTAGCTGGCTTTATGTAAACAGGAAAGGTATTATAGATCTGTCCGGCTTTTATCGTCAGATTATTGGACGGGTAAGTATAAAGACCGGCTGCTAATTGTCGATACTGAGTTATTAAAGCCGAAAGATTCTTTACATCATACGTTGCAACGGCATCTTTATCTTCACCCACAGTGACCGTTACATCCTTTGAGGAAGGACGTGAACCGCTTACAGCCACTGAAATAGACACAGTATCGGTTAAATATCCAATATTCAAGTCTCTATCGACAATTTTGTCCGGAGCTCCGACGATAGAGACATATTGAGGATACAAATCTTTGTCCATAGGAGATTTCACATCACACCCTGCAAAAAAGAGCAACAGAAGTGTTAATGTCAATAATATAATATTTTTCATAATTTTCTAAAATTATTTTATTAATAAATTACCATTGCGGATTTTGTACCAACTTTCCATTTTTATCCATCACAGACTGATCAATTGGGAAGAAGTACATTTTAGCTTTCCAGGTACGTTTCATCGATGCCAGGGTATTCCAAACCCTTACAGAGTAAAATTGTGCACGCTGTGAAGTTTTTGCAGATACGTCTAAACCATATACAGGTCTTTGATATGCATTTTGTGCATCCATCCAACGGCGAAGATCATAATAACGGTGGTCTTCATTGAAAAATTCAACCCTCCATTCCTGTTTAATAATGTTTCTCATGGTTACTACATTAGAAGCATCTGCCAGAGTTATTCCCGGAAGTCCTGCACGGTAACGGATTTGATTGAAGTAAGATACTATTAGAGCAGGATCCCTGGTTACTGTAACATTATTTGTTAGATCAGTATATGGAGCTGTCATTTCATTCATAGCTTCAACATAACCCAACAAAGTCTCGGCATAACGGAATATAGGATAAAATTTCTGCTTAATGGTACCTTCCCACTGAAGGTAATCTTCCTGATTTGCCCATTTACGACAAGTATAACCTGTTAGGTTACTATTGTCTTGAGATCCCCCTATGGCAGTTCCATCTTTATAATAGGTTGCAACCAAGTTTTTAATACTATTATCCGTGCCTCTATACGAGGTTGCAGGCCAAACGCAATAATTAAAACCAATAGAAGCATAGAAACGGGGTTCGCGTTTATCATGCATTATCGCTCTGTTGGCATCAAGTATATAATCATCAGAAAAAGTCAAACCTGTTCCAACTGGATTGGCCGATTTTTCTGCATCGGTTGCGTCACTGTATTGTCTTCCATCCGCCATACGGTATTGGTCAATCATATCCTGAGTAATACTGTATGTACTGTTACCTGCCTGTTTTGTAGGGAAATAAAATGCGTCGTCATTTGTAGCTCTTATACTACAGTAAATCAATTCCTTATTGTTTTCGGGTCGCAAGTTTCCATCGAACGTTGTTTTATACGATTTGTATGGATCAATATCCATTGCTCCGTCTGGGAAAGCTTTCGTCTTCAGGTTCGGATCGCTCGTATTGGGAAGATCCAGTGTACCGGATCCTTTTGTGGAAGTAATTTTAAGCGTTGTGTTGATAGCATACTTATTCAAGTCGATAATTCTCTTATAAGCCGCTGCGGCCATACCCCAACGTGTCGGATCGGCTTTTTGAGATAGAAAAGGTTTCCCATCGCTGCGATTCCAATTAGAGAACTCACTAACTGTACTGGCTCCACCATTGAAGAACGGACTGGCAGAATACAGACGTACACGCGCCATTACAGCCAAAGCTGCACCTTTTGTAGGCATTTCCTGATAGGATATTGATCTGTCCAGGGGAAGCATTTGTGCCGCTTTTTCCATGTTGGCACAAATATATTCCACACAATCGTCATAAGAGGATCGTTCAAAAGAAACACTCGATACTAAAGCGTCCGAAGGAAATGCCTGGTCAGGTAAAATTGGCACCGGTCCGTAGAGTTTCAACAAGCTATAGTAGAAATAACCACGCAGGAAATATGCCATTCCTGTGTAATCCTGTCTATCAGCATCGGTCAAATCCTTATTTCCTCCAATTCGTGCAAGGATAATATTTGCCTTTCGGATACCTTTGTAATAATCAGGCCAGGGATTAATATGTGCAGTACCCATTGGTGTAATAGCATCGACGACCATTTTAGCGCCCGCATGATTGTCATCTGCCCATGGTAGAATTCCATCATCAGAAGCCCCTCCGCTTGGAGAAGCTGTATAGGCACCGGCATACCAGTCGCTAAGGTATTTAGATTCATCTGGCAAATATGTAGCCGTAGCGATAACATATTGAAAAATTCTCGTCCTGGTAGCAAAAACTGAGTCAATTGTCATTTTATCATATACATACTTGTCGATATTTAAGTACTTTTCACAAGAAGTAAACGCTAAAACGCATACTGAAAGTACAGAGAACGACTTAATGCAAATCCATTTTTTTATTTTCATAATCTGTGTGTCTTTTTAAAATTGCATATTCAATTGAACTGTCACAACTCTTTGTAGGGGATACTGGGCTCCGTTGGAACTTGCTTGAGTAGGATCAAATAATTTCACTTTAGACCAAACATACAAATTATCCCCTATTAAACTGAGTGTAGAACTTTTAACCCCTATTTTCTGCAAAATCGATTGGTTCATCTGATAAGATAACTGAACATTCTTTAATCTCACATAACTAGCATCGTTTAGCCAGAAAGTGGAATTCCGGTCGTTATTAGCATTATCGCCGTATGAAAGCCTGGGAAAACGAGCATTTGGATTTTCAGTCGCAGCAGTTCCTGAAATATCTCTCGACGTCCAACGGTCGGTTGCTACAAGAGTCAGCACATTACCGACAACTTTACCATTGAAAGGATAGAATCCATTTCCGCCGCTAAAATATTTTACACGGGCTACTCCTTCAAAAAGTATGCTTAAATTCCAATTTTTCCATTTGAATTCTGTGGCAAAACCATAATCTATTTGTGGCGTACTGGAATAGTCTAATGGAACCATATCATAATTGTTGATAATGCCGTCTCCATTCACATCTTTGTATTTAATATCACCGGGCAAAACCACGTTAGTAAAAGTCTGTTTAGGGCTGTTCGTCACGTCGGCAGCATCTTTGAACAAACCAAGCGCAATCAACCCTCTGTTGATCTGATATTGGTATCCTACAGCTGAAAGATAGGGATACCGCACGATAGCTTCTTCATAATCAAGTAATACATTTTTGGATTGTGTAAAGTTAGCGCGCAATACAAAATAGGAGTCCTTATTAATCGTCTGAGTAAAAGAAATATGACCATCAACACCCCAGCTTTTCATCTTGCCGACATTTGCAAAAGGTAATGTTACCAATCCCATTTCATCGGGGATACTTGCCCGCTGTTGATAAATCCCGGAACGAAGATCCTGGTAAATGTCAACCGAAAAGTCAATCTTATTTCTTAAAAATTTTCCATCAATACCGAAATTCTTTTTGGTTGCAGTTTCCCATATCAGGTTATTGGAACCTACCTGAGTTTCTGTGTAGCCGGGGCCTGCATTCCATATACCGCTACCGTTTGTTGCTCCCATCAGTGTCAGATAGGGAAATCTGGTACTCATTTGGTCGTTACCTACAATTCCGTAAGAGCCTCTGAATTTGAGAAAATCAATGAACGGAAGGTTCTTCTTGACAAATGCATATTGCGTAGGAACCCATCCCACAGAAATGGCAGGAAAAGTACCGAATCTTTTCCCTTTTTCGAAAGCTTCTGAACCGGTATAACCAACGTTCCCTTCAATCAAATAAGCATCTTTATAAGAATAAGTAACACGACCGGATAATCCCATGTAGCGTTTTGGAATCGCGGTCAAATCCGTCATGTTAGTAGAACTGATATAATCTTCCATTAAGAAGTGTACCAATCCCGTAATCCGATGTTGTCCAAAGACACGTTCGTAATTGGCATTCGCCTCTCCATTAAATGTTCTGTTTGATCCCGTGTTTACAGAAAATACAGGATCTGACGCATCTCTTCTTTTTTCCATAGCCAGCGTACCATCACGTTTTCGTGACAGGGCATAAAACAGCGCGGGAGATTTTGTCCTGGTTGTATTTATGCTGTTGTAATCGGTCATATTGAAAAGAAGTGTAAAATTGAGCCCTTTCGTAATCATGCTCAAGTCTTGCTGAAACTGAAGATTGAGTTTTGATGTGTTATTGAAAATTTTCGTAAATCCCGTATAATTAAGTAACACATAAGGGTTTATCTGGTTGTTAAGGGGACCGTAGGCAGGAAGCTGACCGGTTGTAAAAGCTATCGGTGTTGTTACAGCCGTCATATTAGCTTGCGCATTCCATAAATCAGTACTGTTCCCAATACCAGGGGCGTTCTGATTGACCATTATATCTTCCAATCCCAACGTCAGGACCGAAGTCTTGGTCAGATTGACATCTATATTCGCACGGAAATTGTATTGTTTATAAGCTACATTAGTGTTGTATTTATTAACCCCTACATCTTGTTTGAAAAGAGCGTCTTTGTTTATAACTCCCAAACTCATATAGTATCGGGCAACTTGTGCTCCTCCAGAAGCACTTAAGTGATATTGCTGATTCCAGGTACTCGATTTTAAGAGTGCATCTCTCCAATTCACATTAGGGTGAAGATCGGGATCCAATCCATTTTTGAATAAAGCCAAATCGACAGAGTTGTAAATAGGTTCGCCACCTCTCGACATATTAGCTTCGTTTGCAAGTGTTGCATAGGTATTAGCATCCACGTAATTAGGCATTAGAGGAGAATAAGAAAGACCCGCATTTGCTTTAAAACTAAGTGAGAGTTTGCCCGCAACACCCTTTTTGGTGGTTACAAGCACAACCCCATTTGCACCTCTGACACCATAAACGGCAGTTGCTGATGCATCCTTCAATATCGAAAAGCTCGCAATATCATCAGGATCAACGGTATTTAAATCTCCCTGCACTCCATCAATCAGTATCAAAGCGCCTGAACCTGCTCCAAATGTACTGATACCACGAATCCAGAATTGAGAAAAATCTTTTCCAGGTTCTCCACTGGCGGTAGTTGCAATAATACCGGGTACACGACCGCCAAGCATATTGGCAATAGAGGTAGCCGGTTGGTTTAAATCCTTCATATCTACATTCGTAATTGCACCAGTTACAGATATCTTACGCTGCGTGGCTAGTCCAACGACAACGACCTCATTCATATTAGTGACTGTTTCTTTCAAGATGACACGCATCCGTTCATCCGTCTTTTCAATCTTGATCTCTTGCTTTTCAAATCCCATCATTGAGAACAACAACGTTTGGCCCTTTTGTACATTGGTTATCTTAAACTGACCGTCCAAATCTGTGATTGCACCTTTACCGGGAGATTCTTTTACCATTACAGTAGCGCCAATCTGCGCTTCTCCTTTTTCAGACATCACCGATCCGCTGACAGTCAAACCGGACTGTGCATAAGCAGGCAGCTGACAGAAACTGGCTACAATAAAAAGTACTAATGCTATATATTTATTCATTTTAATCAAATTAATGGTTTTACAATTTTCTATTCGATTTAATGGTTTTACAATTTTCTATTCGATAGAGAGTTTCCTGACCGCTCTGTCGCTACCTCCGGCAATGAAATAATTGCCTTGGAAATCAATTGCCAGATTGCGCGGCTCACAGAAAGTAGCCTCCAGCGGATTAGAGCCATTTACCAATGGATTGATACTGCCCGTCATGCCTGCCACCACTTCTACCGCATCTCCGGAAATCCTATTGATGACATGTCCGTTACTACACCAGGCGCAGCCACCTTTGTTGCATACAAAAATATCTCCATCGGCATTGACAACTAGCCCTGAGGGATTAGTGAATTGTGCATCCTTGAGACGGTCGCCAACAGTGCTTCCAGCACCGTTTTTCCCTGCCCACAATGTACAGGTCCAGGTATTGTCGTCATTCTTCACATATTTGAAAATTGCATTTTCAGCACTAAAAGAAACAAAAAATGCTTTGTGGAATTTACTATAGGTGATATATGAATCTTCCCAACTGCCAAAATGTGTAGGAAGAACAGCACCTTTTATTAAGCCCCCCCAATTACTTGCAGCTATGGTTGAAGGTTTCTGAGCGGCAGTAGTGTAAACTTTATAGCTTTTATCAGATAAATTGACTTCAGCGATGCGTCCTTCTGTATCCAGGAGGTATAATAAATTATCGTCTGCGCCAAATGTCGTAGAAGGTGTTTTGGAACCCGG
>JGI24147J20444_1001232_pt1 | contig 12839 bp, 3 predicted proteins | sample BarGraIncub1133A_FD_20444 | JGI IMG/M metagenome (IMG submission 20444) | reverse complement strand
ACCATATATCCTTTGGAAATGATACTATAATAAAATAAACCTAACAACTTCTTTTGCAATTCAGCATCCATATAAATGAGCAAATTGCGACAAGTAAGAATATCTATTTTGGTAAAAGGAGGATGCAATATAATATTGTGTTTGGCAAATACCACCATTTCCCGAATTTCATTATTGACGCGATACCCATCTTCGGTAGTATAAAAGAACCGGGCAAGTCGTTTGGCTGATACATCGGTCGTAATTTTATCGGAGAATAACCCTTTGCGGGCAGTTTCTATAGCTTCATTATCTAAATCGGTAGCAAATATCTGAACGGAAATACCTCCGTGCAGGTTATTTTTCTCTAGAGCTTCTTTAAACACAATGGCAAGCGAATAAGCTTCTTCGCCGGTAGAACAACCTACCACCCAGGCTCGTAATATAGTGCCTTCCTGTTGATTCTTAATCATTTCAGGAAGCACCGTTTCTTCCAGCATTTCCCATACTGCAGGATCGCGAAAGAAATTGGTCACGCCAATCAATAATTCCCTAAACAGTATATCCACTTCCTTTGGATTCTCTTGCAAGAAACCCACGTATGCAGTTATTTTATCAATTTTATGAACGTCCATTCTCCGTTCAATCCTGCGATAAATTGTATTTTTTTTGTACAACGAAAAATCGTTTTCTGTTTGTGCCCGTAGAATAATAATAATTTTCTCTAAGGCACTTTGATCTTTTATTTCAATATCTATTTTTGAGATCACTGAATGTGTCTGTTTTAAGTATTCAAGTAATTTTACTGGCAGTTCATTTGCAGGAGCAATAATGTCAACCGACGTGGAAACTATAGCATTGCGGGGCATGCTGTCGTATTTTGCATCAGAAGGCTCCTGTACCAACACAATTCCGTTTCTTTCTTTCAAAGCCTGAACTCCTGCACTACCATCGGAACCCATACCCGAAAGTATAACACCAACCCCATACTCTCTTTGATCATCGGCAAGTGAATGTAGAAAGAAGTCGATAGGTAACCGAAGTCCTCTTGTTTCAATGGGATCGAACAAATAAAGAATGCCCTTTAGAATAGACATACTTTTATTGGGCGGAATCACATACACGTTGTTTGGCTTCACCGTCATACGATTTTTTACCTGAAAAACTTGCATCTTGCAAATTCGTTGAAGTAATTCCGGCAACATGCCTTGTTGTGTAGGATCCAGATGTTGAATGACAATATAAGCCATTCCACTGCTTTCTGGTACATTACCCAAGAACTGTTCAAAAGCTTCCAAACCACCTGCCGAAGCACCAATACAAACGATTGGAAATTTACCGGTACCTGAATCAGAAGTTTTTACTTTTGAAAAACTTGCCGATTCTATGTTTTGGGGTTTCACTTGTGTGTATTTTAAATGTGAATAATTTGTTCTGCGAAAGATTATTTTAATTAATATACAAATATAGATATAAAAAAATTATTAATGGGTATGTATCTTAATTGAAATATCATAACAGAAGGTCAGATTATATTGAGGTATTCTGGAATATGGTAAACTGGGAAGAAGTAAGAAAAAAATATGAAAATGCTTAATTGATATTGAGTATCTTAGATACTTAAAACAATATATTTTGAGGATGCTAAAATATAATTACAATGAGAATGAATTTTAAGACAAAGTACATTAGAATCAAATTAGATAACCCCATCGTTTTAGGAGCCTCCAATATGTCATCAAGGCTGAAGTTTAAAAAAGGAAGAATTTTATTCAGTGCTTCTGCATTTTGTTTCTTTACGGTTTGTTTACAAAGCGAGTAGCTGGCTATTCCACAAAAAACTTTTATTCTCAGATAAGTATCCTTTGTATAGGATTTTTTTTATTGATTTTTTTTCGCCGTACTGATCTCATTTTTCCACAAAAGTATATCATTTGTCCGGAAAGCATCCCGATATCGCTGTACTTATTTAACCCACATTACTACAAAATGTTCTTTCCTGTCATCTCCCAGAGATAGTGTTTTATTGTCTGAAAGCTCTTTTTCATCCAGTATAAGACGAGGTAACGAGTTATTAGTGATGCGATTGAAAGTGATATGATACACGGTTTGTCCAAAACGATAATGTACTTTGTAACTATTCCAATCTTTCGGTAAGAGCGGGCTAAGGATTAGTTTGCTTCCAGATCGGTTTACACCCAAGAGCTCTTCAACCAGAAGACGATACATCCATGAAGAAGAACCAGTGTACCATGTCCAGCCACCACGTCCTGTATGAGGTGCATAGGCATACACATCGGCCGCCATAACATAAGGTTCAACCTTGTATATGGATATCTGCTCTGCCGTTTTACTGTGCTGTATTGGGTTTAGCAAACCGAAAAGTTCCCAGGATCGGTCTGCATCTCTCAGGATGGCAAAAGCCATAGCCGCCCAAATAGCACCATGCGTATATTGACCTCCATTCTCACGTACCCCGGGTAGATAACCTTTTATATAGCCGGGATTGAGGGTTGACTTGTCAAATGGTGGGGTAAATAAACGTATCAGCTTATCATTGCGCTGTACCAACTGTTTGTTAACTGCCTGCATAGCCTGCGCAGAGCGCAGCGAACTACCAGCTCTACTAATCACAGACCAACTTTGCGGCAATGAATCGATATGACATTCCACGTTACTTTTAGATCCGAGAGGTTCTCCGTTATCAAAGTATGCACGAAGATACCATTCCCCATCCCATGCAAAAAGCTCAATATTCCGTTGTAACTCACGAGCCTGAGCAAGACAGCTTTCAGCAAAGGTTTCCGTCGTTATGCAGAATCGCAATTTTAGAAAATAGGGTCAGCACATCATACAAAAAGAAAGCCAGCCATACACTCTCGCCGCGTCCATCCTGTCCAACCAGGTTCATTCCATCGTTCCAATCGCCACAACCCATAAGGGGTAACCCATGAATACCAAACCTGAGCCCGTTTTTAATGCTTCTTACGCAATGTTCGTAGAGTGTAGCCGACTCATTTGATTGTCCGGGCATGTCATAATAAGATTCTTCGTCAGGTCGCAATATCCGACCTTCGATAAAGGGTACTTTCTCGTCGAGAATACCCGTATCGGCAACACAGGATACATACCTGCACGTGACATAGGGTAACCAAAGGTAGTCGTCGGAAAAATGTGTCCGCACGCCACGTCCCATAGGGGGATGCCACCAATGTTGTACATCTCCCTGTGGAAACTGATGTCCTGCTGCACGAAGTATCTGTTTTCGGGTAATTGCCGGTTCGGCATGTACCAATGACATCACATCCTGTAGTTGGTCGCGGAAACCGTAGGCTCCGCCGGACTGGTAAAAGCCGGATCGGGCCCATATTCTGCTACTGAGAGTCTGATACAACAGCCAACCATTGGCCATTACATTCACAGAAGCATCAGGGGTATCTACGTTTATGGTTCCAAGCGTGCGATTCCAATAAGACCAAACTCCTTCGAGAGCTTCACGTGAAGCGCCAGACCTTTGAAATCGCAATACCAGTTGATGCATTTCTTCCTTGTTATGTGCAAAGCCAAGTCTGAACCGGGTTTCCCGATCCTCTCCATCAGCCAAATCGAATACCACTTGAAGGGCACCGCAAGGATCAAGTCCTGCTCCTACTTTACCGGAAAGCCGGGTGTGTTTCATTGCCGCCGGCTCCGACAAGTTTCTGTTCTGACCGATAAATTCTTTACGGTCACCGGTCAATGTACGCGCTTCGCCCACATCAATAAAAGCTATATTCCCTGCAAAATCGGGGTTGTAGAAATTTTGGGCTATCAAAGCTCCGGTTCTTAAGTCGACCTCTGTTTGAACATGCAGAAGACTTTTCTCCCTCACATCAGCCAACACCCATTCATAATATCCGGTGACGGACAACCGGCGGGAGCGTCCCGATTTGTTATACAGCTTCAATACTGCAAACTTAATAGGTGCGTTTATTGCAACATAGATCCACAGTTCGGATTCAATTCCGAATTCGCTATGCTCAAATACTGTATAACCAAATCCGTGACGAATGACGTAAGGTGTTGCTCCATATGCCGGCAACGGAGAAGGTGACCAAAACTGTCCTGTTTGCTCGTCACGTATATAGAAAGCCTCACCCGAAGTATCCTGCACCGGATCGTTATTCCAGGGTGTGAGACGAAATTCATGGGCATTCTCTGCCCATGTGTATGATCCTCCACTTTCAGAAATAACAGTTCCGAACTGTTCATTGGCCAATACGTTACACCACGGGGCCGGTGTTGTTTGTCCGGGTTGAAGTGTTATAACATATTCGTGACCATCGGTTGTGAAACCACCAAGGCCATTTGTAAAAATCAAATCACGCGTTTGAAGCGGATTCAAAGTTCTAGGTAAGGCTGGTCGTAAGTGATCCAGATCGGGTACCTGTAATTCGGGAATTTTAAGTATTTTAAGTTGTTCTGCCAGCGGTCCTTGTTCGTCACTCAGAACAATGCGGGCGGCCGCTTGCAGTAAAAGTAAATTTTCACGGGATACCTGTTCTATTCTACGAATGAAAATGCCGCCCGGTTTTTCAAGCAAAGGAGCTTCTACTCCCGATGATATAAGGCTTTTAATTTCATCTTGTATAGACTGTCGATATACGGAAATGTCCCCGTTCAGAATAATCACTTCAGCGATAAGTCCCTTCATGCGCCAGTAAGCATGTGCCAACACAACCTGTCTTACCATATCGAGTCCTTTTGTGTCACTAATACGCAGCATAACCAAAGGTACATCTCCGGAAATGCTATATCCCCAAAGACCATTCTGCCCAAGTTTGTTACTTTTCAACACTATCGGATCGGCACGGAGTGCCGGATTAGCATATACCAAGTAGCCGGCCAGCTTGCTATAAAGCTGAGCTTCTGTATCTGTAACATTAAGTTGACGCATTACTACCTGACTATGTGTCCATGCCAGTTCAAAAGCCCGGTCAGCCATACGGATATTTTGATATTTTTCGGATAATGCAAGTACAGAGTCGCGTGTTTCAGCCATGCCCAATGCTATATAGAGTGTTACCGATTTACCGGGTTGGATGCTAACCGTCCTGCGTAGCGAAATTATTGGATCCAGCACCGAGCCAGTGCTTCCTGACAATGGCCCTGTGGTTTTCATCGCCTGAGGGTTTACTAAAGAATGCCCCCTGCCGATAAAACGTGAGCGATCGGTTTCGCACGAAAGCTCACCTTGTTGATCACCCTGCACAAGCATCATATGTAACATGTGAGGCACTTTTTCTTCCGGTGTTCGTGCTCTGCGTGTGCAATATACAGATGAAGAAGCCGGTGCAAATTCTGTTTGCACAAACAGATTGCTGAATACAGGGTGAGCCTCATCAGACGCCTGAGGTGCTATTACCACTTCACTGTAGGTAGTAAGTTCGATGTCACGCGCCACATGTGAACGGTTGACGAGTTTAATGCGTCTCAATTCGATATCGTCTTCCGGCGAAACACAGATAGTTGTATGAACCTCAAGTTTCGACTGACGTTGGCGGAATTCAACATAGGCCTGAGTAAATATGGCTTCGCAACCTTTCGTGTTGCTCAATGTGGGCTGATAGGCTGTAGACCAGAATTCACCGGTGTCGCTATCACGCAAATAAACAAACAAACCCCAGTTGTTACATGTAGCATCCTCACGCCATCGTGTAATGGCCATATTGTTCCAGCGGCTATATCCTCCTCCCGTATTATTCACCATTACATGGTAACGACCGTTTGATAACAAATGCACTTCGGGATCTATATTAGGATCCTTGAATATGCGCATAGTTTTGGAACTATCTACAAGAAGTGGATGTAAGCCTTCAAGTTCAAATTTCGAATCGTCAGGAATTACGCTCGCTGTAACGCTTTGAGGGATACGTTCCTGTAATAGCATTTCTGCAGCTTTAAGGGTAGGACAAGACATAAAGCGGCGTTGCATGGGATTTCCTTTCATCAAGTTATCAAGCGCCAAAAAACTCATTCCCTGGTGGTGTGCCATGAATGAACATATATTCTCACTCGACACTCCCTGGCGAAGGTGCGACGGAGTATAATCTATCGCCTCGTAGTAACCGTAAGTACTTTCTTTTCCTTCATCTGTGAGACGTTGCATATTTTCACAAGCTTCCCGGGGAGGGGCCACCATTAATGCCAGAACCGTGGCATACGGAGCAATAACCAAATCTTCAGACAATCCCCTCTTTAAACCAAGACTCGGCACACCGAATGCCTTATACTGATAATTCAAATCAGCATCCGTGAGGTTATATCCCGACTCGGACATGCCCCACGGCACGCCAAGTGTTTTCCCATACCGTATTTGTTCCTGTACTGCAGTTTTACAAGTTTGGTCAAGTAAAGTGTTATCAAAATTGGGCATCACCAAAAGAGGCATCAAATATTCGAACATAGAGCCACTCCATGAAAGTAATGCCGGCTTACTCTGAGAAACGACCAACAGGCGGTTAAGCGAGAACCAATGTTCAAGAGGTACCTGTCCTTCTGCAATGGCTATATAACTGCATAGTCTGGCTTCAGAAGCAAGAAGATCATAGCAACCGGTATCTGCCCGTTGATCACTGACATTATATCCTATTATAAATAACTTTTTCGAAGTATCGAAAAGAAACGTAAAATCCATTCTTGCCAAGTTTTCACTTTGGTGTTTCAGTGATTTAAGCATTTGTTTTCTCTGAATAGCCTGTTTAGAAGCTTCATGTAAACAATGCAGCCATGCAGTAAGGTAGTCTGTTTCTCTTTTTCGGAATGAATCATTAACTTCAGAAAGTACGGCTTCTATTAAAGGACAGATTGATTTTTCAAAATTGACAACTTCACTCAAAGTGGGAACATGGTCAAGCATCTCTAATTTTGCAATAATCATTTTTGTACTTTCACCCAAGTTCTTATTGTTAAGCAGGTAATTTATTTCAACCCATGGGGCAAGGTACAACATCTCTTCTAAATGTTCTTCACAATTTAGTTTCAAGAGCTGTCCCCATCTCTGCGACTCTTCATTTAAAGGATCTAATGATGGGATGATTTCATTTATTTTGTCAGCAATTGACTTCAACAAAGTAAATGCAGCATGTAAAGTGTCAGGAGGTGTTTTTTTTAGCTCCTTTTCGAGTTGTGACAGACCTTTGTTCTTGTCTGCATACTGTTTTAAAACCCTTACTGTATCAATCAACCCGCTAAAAATAGCCGGTGAGTAAATACGGGCATTACTCAACTCTTTGAACCCCTGACCGAGCGTTAGCAGATGCCCGGCAAGGTTTCCACTGTCCACACTCGATACATACAAGGGATAAAGCGGTTCAAGAGTCCGGGTGTTATACCAGTTAAATAAATGACCGCGATACTTCTTGAGTTTGCTCATAGTTACAAAAGTAAGCTGTGTGCGTTCCACCAGCTTACCAACAGGCAGATAACCATAGTCAGATGCTGCCAGATTGGCCAACAATGAGAGTCCTATATTAGTAGGCGATGTACGTGACGCAATAATGGGTTCGGGAATTTCCTGAAAATTATCAGGGGGAAGCCAACTCTCTTCAACATTAACGAACGTTTCAAAGAAATGCCATGTTTTGCGGGCAATCCGATGTAGTAAAAGTGTTTGTTCATTTGAAAATTCGGGAGTATTCAACTTTATAGGGCAACTAATCCACCAAACAAAATAAGGAGCAGTTAACCAAACGAGTAACACAGGAAGTGAATATGGCAATGTTAAAGGCTGTAAGAAAGACAAAAGCACACCACTTGCCACTGCAAATACAGGAGCAAACCACATCTTAGTGTAAAAACCTGATAGTAAATTGTTTGCTGCACGATCAGCATCATCAGAATTTTGCCATTCCATCAAATGCTTGTGTGTTACAACCAAGCGAAACAGGGTACGGATTACTGCATCTGTACATAGGAAAGCATCGTAAGGCAATAGCGCCAGCGCCAGCAGAACCTGCCCCAACTGTCGTTCACTATTTTGAAAAACTTCCTGAAAATGAAGTGACCATGACTGATCAACCGATTTTCGGAAGACGTTTATAGACATGCTTATTATGATAGGGAGTGATGCAATGATGAGCACCAACAAAGGACCTATCCATGTGCTTTTCGGAAAAAACAGGCAAAAACCAGTTAAAAGGAGCAACAGTGCAGGTGATACAAGGCTACGCCGAAGATTATCAAATATTTTGAATTTTGCCAATCCCGATATTGGATTATGTTCATTCTTCCTGCCGGACGTAGGAACACGGGGCAGTATCCATCTTGCAATCTGCCAGTCACCCCGAATCCAGCGATAACGACGTCTGGTATCCATGTTGTAACCCGATGGATAGGACTCGTATAACTCTACATCGCTGATGAGACCCGAACGGACATAGGTAGACTCCAGCAAATCGTGGCTGAGGATCCTGTTTCCGGGGAATCGTCCCGCCAAAACATGCTCAAAAGCATCTACATCATAAATACCTTTTCCTGTAAAGGAGCCTTCGCTGAAAATGTCCTGATATACATCCGAAACAGTACGTGTATAGGGGTCAATGCCTGCATCACCCGAAAAAAGGCGACTATATAACGAACGTCGGCTGCTGATTATGTTTATCGCGATGCGTGGTTGAAGAATGCCGTAACCTTTAATTACAACATTGCGCTTAGGATCATATTCGGGACGATTCAGCGGGTGTGCCATGGCTCCTGCTAATTTTCGGGCACAGCCCCATGGTAGTTGTGTATCCGTATCAAGTGTAATAACATATTTGACTGATGTCAAAATTGATATTTCACCTTCAATGAGGGAGAANACACCGGCAGGNCCACCTCTGAGGAGAGAGTTGAACTCCATTAGTTTTCCCCTTTTACGTTCGTACCCCATCCACTTACCTTCACCCGGATTCCATTGACGTGGACGATGGAATAAAAAGAAAATATTGTTTTGTCCGGCAGTGTATTTTTTATTCAGCTTTTCGATCCCTGACCTTACCCGTTCAAGTAAGAAATCGTCAATTGGCATTACTTCATGGTCTGCATCACAGAAATCAGTCAACAAGGCAAAATGAAGGTGTTGGTCACGATTGGAAAGAAAACAAAGTTCCGTATTTTCAATGAGTTTATCGACGAAATCCTGATTCGAAAACATGGAAGGTACTACTACTATGGTACGACAATCGGATGCTATGCCTTTAGAAAAGTCGAAACGTGGAATCAAACGGGGTTTTGCGATTAACATAACAAACCAGTTAACCAAAGCAAGAGCCAACTGACTTACACAAAAGAGAAAAATAAAAACAAAAACAAACGTTTTCCATTCGTTGACCTGATTGCCAAGAGACTGTAATAAATTTACAAATGCAAAGGTGCCCAACAGAGTTAAAAGTGTAATGCTTCCTGCATAGAAAAACAAAGGAAAACGATGAATAATATGCCTGACAACTGTTCCAAAAGTTTTTTTTACTTTAGCTGTGTATTTAAAAGAAGTATATCCATCTCCAACCAAATAAAAGCCTACATGCGTTTTCTTTTTTTCTTTTTTTTGTGCAGATGCCTCTTTCGCCAACCGGATCGCTTCACCGGCTATCTCTACCTCCGAAAGTGGACTCTTCCTGGCAAGTGATTCAATTACATGCCGGTAATGATCCCGGGTTGAAAAATCCATTAGACCATAGATTCCTTCCGGATCGTTCCGCAATGTCCTTTCTACAAGGCTCAGGTCTTCCACAAAGTCCGACCAGTTTGTGCTTCCAATGAAACGAAGGCTTCCAATGCTATGACTCACGGATAACTGATTTGCTGCCTGATTCTGGCTCTCTTTATGAATTAATTCCTCAATGGATAAACCGTTCTCGGCTAATCGTTGTTCAAGCCAACTGCGTGCCATGTGCAGCATCCTGTTCTGAGATGATAATCTTTGACAAAACTCAAAAACAAAAGCACTGGTAAGCGGAATATCCGACTTGGCCATCTCTGCCAGTACCTCAACCAGTTTAGACGGACTTTCCTCTGTTATTTTTTGTAACCTTTCTACCCACGAATTAGCAATGTCTCGATGATTCTGGTTCTCCTTAATACGTGAGGCTATGCGATAAAGATTCTCTATCAGTGCCATTCTAAGCATAATCGGTATGGCCCATAGTTCTCCCAGTTTTAGTATCGATTCCTTCTGGTAAGATTCAAAAAAAGCATGAAGTAATTCCGAATCAATCTCTGCATCCGTATGCAAAATGAGCTCAAGGGCTATATCGTAAACGCGGGGAAGTCCTTTTGAGCTACCGCTGTCCAGACAAGGCAATTCCTTACTGTATTTTTTTGAAAAATGCCGCCTTGCAAGCTGAATATGCTCTTCAATCAAATAAAAATTATCCACCAACCATTCTGCAGCAGGTGTAATATCCCGGGGCCTCCTGATAGCAAGAATTAAACGGTTAAAGTCTCGCAACACCGCATCATTATAGTTCAGTTTTTCAAGCAAAAATGTATTTCCTCCTTCACTAATTATCTGCTGTCTGGAAGCAAGTGTCTCAGCATATCGGGACAAAAGTTCCACATTGAATATTTCTCCACGCAGAGGTTGTTCATCTGTATTTCGATTATAATGTTTTAATTCAGGAATTTTAATATTCAAAAATTTAATCATATCAATTGACAATTTAAAAGAGAAAAAACAGATCCAAAAAGATTTAAATGCAGTATATTCAATACAAACTACTGTATTAACAAAATTAGAGTAACTTCTGTTCCCCAAAACAGCAAAACAATTTTATTAACCTCTGTTCGAACAAAAGTACATTCAAAAATTATACTATCTCAACTGGCTATCTTCCCGATATAAATTGATTCCAGCATCCTTCAATATCGAAAATGTAAACTTAGCCCCACACAGAGACTATTCTTAATGCGTTTAAGAATGATTTGTTTGAAGAGGTGAGGGTTAAAAGGAAAACAATTAGGCACTTCATTACCCATTGTTGAAGTTTGGAAGAGTAAAAGGCCTGATTTTAGATGAGAATTTTGTTTACCACAGTTTGATTTATATTACCGTAAAAACCTGAAACGGTTTTTTAGAACTAATCAATGCACACAGTTTGCATACAACTTTCTTTTTAATGAAATTGTTGAATATTGACGGCAGTTTGAGTGCATATCCCCCCTTTTTACTCCATACACCTTCCTAACTGATTAATCCCGTATTCAGGCAGAATTGTTACTCAAAACGAACATCTATCATATGCGTCTGATTTTTAAGAAATATTGGTTCATAACAAAATATTTCTGTTATTTCTGTATTAGAAATGGGACTTGAACCCGCACGAGCACTTCCAATTGAACCTACTGGAATTGAAATGGATGAGTGCACAATAATTATCAGTTTTAGGTAGTGTATAGCATATCATTAAAGGTAAGTTAGTGTATAACTTAGATAAAATCTTTTTCTACCTTTGTCAAATAGTTATTTGACCGACCGCAAATCAAAGCAAACCAGCGTGTTTAGCTCGTTACTTATTCATTATAAAAAAGACTTCTGTGATACTTACAGATGAAATATGATATCAGGTCATCTAAGACATCTACTTTGATAAATCTGAAATGAGACATAGAGGTTTTGTGACTGGGCAAGCATGCTTTTTTGCAGAATGAAAACTGAAAATTTGGAACCTGAAGACCTTGGTATTTCAAGATTGACTGCAATTATTTTAATGGATATTGATGTTCAATGGAATTTATATCTGGCGAATACATATTTACAAAATACACTAAAAAATCTCAATCTTGATAATATAAAATTACTCAGAATGTATTTTGGATTATGGTATAGACAAATTAACAATGAAAGTTTAGGATATGCAAACAGACTAGGATGGAATCTTCAGGAAGAAGTTTAGCGAAAATTAATAGATGACTTAAATTTTTACAGAATTGATAGAGATAAATTGCATTTTTTGATTGGTCACAATCTTGTATTAAAGGACATAGTAAAAATATAAAAGGTGGAATTGTTGAAAACTTTTCAGATATTTAATTTGTTAATAATTTAGATAAGGTAAACTTTAATGGTTGGATTGATTTTATATTTGAAGAAAAACCTAATTATTTTTTTTAAGTCTATTGGGATTTCCTTATAGGAAATGAAATTGAAAAAAATAAATTTGGGATACCAAACCATATTTGGAAAAAAATTCCTGATAAATTAAAGTATAATTATAAGGACTTACAGATGGAATAATAACACACTACAATACTTCATGTAAGCAATGGCGGGGTTTTGTTTGTTCTCAGGTTAAGATCTGTACTTTTATTGTAGTTTCTACCTTGGTTGATAACAATGCGCTCCGAAACCCGCCGCAACTCATATGCCCACATTAGTATTAATTGTAAAAAAATCATGCTACCAATAGAAGACTTGATAATAGGACTTGAAATTTTGGAACCGTTTTTAAAGCGACAGGGTTTTGTGTTAGACAACTACAAAAAGGAAGAGAATTCGGAAGGACACTTTATAGTGGCATCATTTAAAAACGAACGAAAAAAATTCATTATCAACTATAAAGATTCTATTCGACAAGTTATTTACCAATTTGACGATTCAGTAGTATGCCATGACTTTTATCTTGACCAACTTGGACTTGCAGACAAGAACCAACTTTTAAACTTTCAATCAGACAATAAACTTATAGCATTTAAGTATATACTTGAAGACTTTGAATTTTTGGTTAGTGATTTTTTTAACGGCGATTGTATAAAACTAAAAGAGTTTTCAAAACGTCAAGACAATGTTATAACTAAACCTAATGAAAAACTTTGAGGAGAGTACACTGTCAAATTTGATG
>JGI24147J20444_1001228_pt1 | contig 12854 bp, 10 predicted proteins | sample BarGraIncub1133A_FD_20444 | JGI IMG/M metagenome (IMG submission 20444) | reverse complement strand
TCGCTTTCTTCGAGCTCATAGAGAAGTGCGAGCCCTTTTGCAACATTTATCCTGCACTCCGGCAGATTCTGAAGGTAGTACATCGTGAGATCTTCATCGAGAAGGTCAGAAGACGAAAAATGAGATGAAGGCGGTCCGGAATGCTTTTTTGAATACAGATTTTTTACAAATGACATGTGCTGTTCCTTTCTTTTGCTTGCCTGCTTACAATGTGATGTTAAAAAGAAAACGGATCTCTCCGCAGGTGAAGCTGTCTCCGTCATTGAGGGGGGTTTCTTTGAACGAATAGAGGCGCCGGCTTCCGATCCACGTTCCGTCAGAAGATCCCAAGTCTACAAGATAGTACAATGGATCCCGATGAATAATTCTTGCATGACGGTCCGAAATGGAATTGTGATCAAGAAATAGATCGCAGAGGCTTTTATCCCTGCCGATCAGAAAATCATCTACCCATACAACAGCCCGCAATTCCTTGTCACCTTTGACGGATGACGTGATCTGACGGGTCAGGAAGGCCGGTGAAAACTGGTCGGTATGATTGTTTGTGTTATATGATTCTTCTTCAGCTTTAGCCGCGGGGAAATACAAATCTTTTCTGGAAGCGGACTTTGCGGATTCTTTATCATTACTTTCAGCCGCAGGAGCGGCTGCTTTCTTATTTCCTTTTCCCAGCATGAGGCTTATCACAAGAATAAACGTAAAAATGAGTACAAACCAACCTGACCATTTGTCGAAAATGGCTGTAGTCGACCGATGACTTTCAAGCATCATGCAAACGGCAAAGCTTACCGCCATTACAATTAATTGAATAATAAGTCTTAGCACCTGCTTCGTTTCAGGGGTTTTTGGTTTTGGGCCATGCTCGCCTTCTAAAATGAAGGCGGAGAGGAATTTCTGCAGATCATCCTCGCATTCATCCCGGAACAGACACAACACCAGATCCCTGTCATCCTCATCCAGCACATCGGCAAAGAAGGGGTCCATCAGCAGTAATTCAAAATTATTCCAGGGCAAAGGAAAAGAGTCATTGTCCTTTGCCGGGTCATTCTGCTTCCGATTGACAGCATCAAGGCGGATCTGCAGGACCTCCTTAGGAGCAAGTGGAAGGCAGCACCAGTATAATTCCCTGCTTTCCGGGTCGAAAAACACAAATTTCGATTCCATCACAAATAGGGCGGGATCGATGAAATGATCCTGGGCGTCAACGATAGCAACGAGAAAATCTGCTACGCATTTTTTTTTCTGCAGTTGATTTTCCCATATCGTGGATACTACTTCGGACAGCTGCAAAAGTCCCGTACAATCGATACACAGCTGAATCTTTCCCATTTGCTCTCGGATATAAACAGGCAAAATGGAAGGTACGACATGATTCTGCAGCACATCAACAGCATGCAGAATCACGTCCGTATCCGTCCCGATTGTTTTGACGGCAATTTTCCCGAAAGGGCCCCGTTCAAACCTCATATCCGTGTCATGCATATGAATTATCAGCCCCCGAGCTTTCCAACTACATTGGCATCGTTAAAAACATAATCCATGATTTTGCTGGCATATCCCATAAGGGCGGTTCTGAAGATAAGTGCAAGTGCTACAAGAATTGCAATTATAATAACAATCTCAACGGTACCCATTCCCTTTGTGTTATTCGAACAATCAATCCGGCATTCAGGTTTTCTTTCTTTCATTTTCAATCCTCCTTTTATGTTAGGTTCAGTGACAAAAGAGCAGGTGTTATCGCCACAAGCAGAACAGATATAAGGTCGAGCATCATCGGAAGAATCATAGCCAGCGCGTCCCGTTCACGCTTTTTCCGGGAAGCATTTCTGCAAAGCGACCAACAGGCGGTAGACTGAAGTGCAAGAAGGGACAGGACTTCCGGTCCGCCGGTCAATTCATACCTTGCAGCAAGCAGAAGTGCTGCCTGTGCTTCAGGAATGGATGTTCTGCCGGAGAAGTTCTCAATTGCACAGCCGGCGGACATTCCCGACATCATTTGAGCTTTCATGATTTGAATTTCGCTGCCAAGGGTGCTTGTATCGGGAAAAGCTTCGGCGCATGTTTCAATTGCCTTAGGGAGCAGAACGCCGGACTGCATGAGAGTGACAAGCATGGAAAGAAACAAAGGGATCTCATCCATCAGGTTTTCACGGCGCTTCTGAACCTTTTGACTTATTTCGTGATGTATCAATATCAGGAAAGCGATTTCAGCGGGCCCTATCATGAATATTGGATAGCCGGACAAACGCATTATGGCAACTAAGAGAGGTATCATTACAATCGTCAGTGAGATCGCCTTTTTTATCTGATGATCAAACAACTTATCAGGTTCACACGATAGCTCACTGTATAACTCATACTGCCTTGTGATATAACTCTCGGGAAGTACCTTTATCAGGAGAAGACGAAGCTTCCGTATCGTATTTCGAGGGATGGGCAGTAAGTATGTTGATTTTTCCGTACGCACAGCTGCTGCTTTCTTTGAATCTCCGATCAGTGAAAACAGAAAACCGCAGGAGATTACCGCGATGCAGAATGCGAGAAGCATTAGTGCGATTCCAAGGGGAGACTGCCGTGTATTATCCATATACCCGTTTGTAAATGATGAAAGTGTATATGTTATTCCAAACGGCATCAGGCACAGAATAAATGCTTCGGCATTTCTGCCTGCGTTATTTGCATCCACCTCGCTGCTCACCGACATCAGTTCCGACAGCATCTGGCAACTATTCCGCAGAATGGCAATGATGCCGTTCCCGACAACACGGGTAATGGAAAGTGCATGCATAATCGGCAGGAGCTCGATATAATCAAGACGATAACACATTTCTGTGAGGCTTTCTGATAACGGGACATGCGCAGACAGGGATTTCTCGAGCCTGACCAGTGCATGTGCCATCAGACTGCGCCGGCCAAAGGCCTTTTCCATAGTCGGACGCGCACAGACAAATGCCGTCTCAAGGGAGTATCCTCCTGAGACGGAAGTGCACAGGGATTGCAGCAGAACCTTGCTCTGGGATCGAAGGAGTGAATTCCTTTTGCCGTATAAAAGCCTGACAACAGCAAGGAACGGAAAAATTGAAAGTGCAGCGGACAGTACAATGCGAAGGATCAGAAGAGGCAGAAAAGCATCAGACAGAAAAAATATGGCTGCAGCACAAAATGGATAGATCCATAAGTGCCGGAAAAGAAATGCCCGTCTGATCTTTGAGGAGGTCTCGGATTGTTTCCTCCTTAGGGAATACCTGGTCAATAGTTGATTAGTCTGTCCGGGATACCTGTATTCTTTGCGGGACAAGTCCTTCACCTTCTTTGTACAGAAAAATCGGAATAATTGTAAAATTGTTGTTTTCCAGAGGTCCGACTTCTACGATTTCATCGATCAGCCGTTTTCCCTGTGCCGTGCGTGTTATATGAACAACGATATCCACGCCCATTTCAATCTGTCGAATGACCGCATCAAAAGGCAGGGATGATCCGGCAAGTACCATGGTTGCCAATCGGGTAAGCATTTCCTCACATGTGTTCGCATGTCCTGTACACAGGGAACCGGGATGACCGGTATGGAGGGCATGAAGCATATCCGCCGCCTCGCTTCCGCGCACTTCGCCCACGATAATCCGGTTCGGACGCATGCGAAGTGCTGTCCGGATCAACTGGCCTATAGTAATTTCTCCCTGGCCGTCCGGTCCCGGCAGCCTTGCTTCCAGTCTTACCAGATTTTTGAGCCCCTGCAGTGACAGTTCCGCAGAGTCTTCAATCGTAACGACTCTTTCTTCCTGCGGGATAAAGGAGGAAAGGGTGTTCAGAAAAGTCGTTTTGCCTGACCCCGTACCGCCGCACAGAAAAATCGTTTTCCTGTCCCTTACAGCTTTTGAAAGATATGCCGCAGCAACTGCCGACAGAAACCCCTGAGAAATCATTGTCTCTATATCCGGCCTGACGCCGGTGAATTTGCGGATAGTAAAGATAGGGCCATCGGGTGCAACAGGGGGGAGAACGGCATTTGCCCGCGAACCGTCCGGAAGTCGAAGATCTGCGACAGGAGAAGATTCGTTTAACGGGCGGTTGGCGCGGGAGAAAAAATTAGTAATGATCCCTTCCAGAGCAGCCGCATCTTTGAATGTCAGACGGGATGGAAACAGATGGCCTTCCTTTTCATAAAAAATATGGGTGGGACCGTTGACCATGATCTCCGTGATGTCCGGATCATCCATCATCGGCTGGAGGATATCAAGGCGCCTCATGGAATTGAAGATACTGACTGCAAGCCCCCTTTTATCTTCCAGTGTCATCTTCATGCTTCTGGTCTCCGTGCTTATTACATCGGCGATGATCTGCCGGAAAGCATTGTCATCAACATGCAGGTGTTCCTGAATCCGTGTAAGAATACTAAGGGAGAGCTTCTGCTTCAGTTTGTCCTGAAAATTGGAAGCCGTATCAACAGATGAATCCGAAAGGCTGCCTGAATCTGAAGATTCCCGGAAGCGCGGCGATTTTTTTGCTGATATCATAGGCTGGCCTTCCTGGACTCCGAGAAAAATTTCAGAAGATTCGGAGGAAGACTTGAGAATAGATCCGTAAGTTCCCATTCGTACATTTTCTCGTTAGAAAAATCCTGGGGAGGCATAATGATATGAAGCTCATGGGAGAGGGAGCAGATCTGTTTAAGGACTTGGAAGGGAAGGGATTCGATTACTACGATGACTGCTGTATTATCTTCAGGTGAATCAGCTATTCTGCGCAGAAGGTGCAGTAATCGAACAAGAACATCCGGGCGGCAGGACAAAATGTCATCCGCACGTAACGGGAGGCCGAAATGATAACAGCCGTCCTGTCCCAACTGGACAAAACTGAGTATTTCATCCGGGTCCATTTTGCAGTTTTCAAGCTGCAGCAGCAGCTCCGAAATCCCCGAAGAAGTACATTCACGGTATTCCCTGGCACCGGTTTTCCTGCGGAAAGGATTTACCATACTGATTCCCGACATCAGATCAAGACGGATAATTCGAAGCCCTGATGAGAGCAGTGCTTTTGTGCATCCTGCCGCATATTTTTCGCGTTCGGAACGATCAGCAAACGAGATCAGAATGCGCATATGCCCCTTGGGGCGGCAGAAAGCCTGATCAACCGGCGGCTTCCTGATTCCGGCATCTTTTGACAGTTCTGAGGGAAAGGGAAAATCCTGCTTCACAGAAGCACCGGCAGATGCTTCCTGCACTCTTTTCGAAAGTTCTGCACCCGTCATCTTCCTTCTGCTGCCTGAGCCCTGCGCCTGCAGCGGAATCAGGCAGGTTGACCCGGATGAACCTGTGTGTCTGTGAAGGGTCTCCTGATCTGTGATAGTCTCGTCATACAGAATCACATCTTCGGTCAGAACAAGGGAGGGATCCCGGCTCAGGTCTTCCGGAGAGTACAGGGAAATGCGTGACCGGGGAATAAGATGCAGTAATCGCTGTGACATGCTGCGGGCAAAAACCGGATCCGGATCAATAATGGCAATATGTCCTTCCATATCGAATCGTGCTCCTTTCCTTTAAGTGAAGTCATTGTATGACATAAGAAAAAGATGGAACCAACCACTTTTCGACAATAGGTGACAATACAATACAGAAATCGACAAATGAGCAAATGATTACACACAAGCCTTCAGCAATAAGGAAGGCGGGTCCATTCCAAAGTAAAGCAGATACTATCCATCAAACGTTCCTGGCAAAATCACTCTTGCACGTGTGCTGTACAAATGTTATGATCAAAAGACAATTTTATATTTGTTCATCTCTTATCAAGAGTGGCGGAGGGATCTGGCCCTACGAAGCCCAGCAACCGCGGTTATGCAGCGGTGCTAATTCCAGCAGGTGATATACCTGGAAGATGAGGCGCTAAGTTTGTTTTATTTGAGCCTTTCCTTTCAGGGGGAGGCTTTTTTTATCGGAAATCAGGCGGAATACGCCGGATAGAAATCAGGAGGACATAATAATGAGCATTAGAAAACAAGGGAAATGGTTATTTACATCGGAATCGGTAACAGAAGGCCACCCGGATAAAGTCTGCGACCAGATTTCCGACGCAGTCCTTGATGCGATCCTGGAGCAGGATCCTCTGGCACGTGTCGCCTGTGAAACGGCCGTCACAACCGGTATGGTACTTGTTATGGGTGAAGTAACAACTTCAGCCTATGTTGATATTTCAAGTATTGTCAGGAATACAGTCCGTGAGATCGGATACGACGGCTCCGATTCCGGGTTTGACTATAAAACATGTGCGGTTCTGACAACGATCGATGAACAGTCGCCCGACATTGCGCAGGGTGTCAACAAATCGCTGGAGGCAAGGGCAGGAACTGATTCCGATTCCCTTGACATCGGCGCCGGTGATCAGGGCATGATGTTCGGTTATGCCAACAATGACACGGAAGAACTGATGCCGCTTCCTATTTCCCTTGCACACCGTCTGACCCGCCGCCTTGCAGAAGTCAGAAAAAACGGCCAGGCACCCTTCCTTCGGCCGGACGGAAAAAGCCAGGTAACGATTGAGTATGAAGGAAATACCCCCGTCCGGATTGAGGCGGTTGTTGTTTCCACTCAGCACAGCCCGTATATTTCCGAAAAGGACCTTGCCGAGCAGGTCATCAAGCTTGTAATAGATCCCGTCCTGCCCAGCTACCTGCTTGACGAAAAGACGAAGATATTCATTAATCCTACAGGACGTTTTGTTGTCGGCGGTCCCCAGGGGGACAGCGGTCTGACAGGACGCAAGATTATTGTTGATACGTACGGCGGGTATGCCCGTCATGGCGGCGGTGCCTTCTCCGGAAAAGACCCGACGAAGGTGGACCGTTCCGCTGCCTATGCTGCGAGGTATATTGCCAAAAATATCGTTGCTGCAGGCATTGCAGAGGAATGCGAAATCCAGTTTGCATATGCGATCGGTGTGGCTCATCCGCTTTCTGTGATGGTGGAGACTTATGGAACCGGTAAGATTTCAGATGAAATGATTACGGAACTTGTTTTGAAGCATTTTGATTTACGTCCTGCGGCTATAATCCGTGACCTTGATCTACGCCGGCCGATTTATAAAAAGACAGCGTCCTACGGACACTTTGGAAGAGCTGATGAGAGCTTTCCATGGGAAAAGACGGATAGGGCTGCGATGCTGAAGGCAGATGCAGGAATCTGACTGACAACAGGCGGCACCCCGATAATTTGAAAGGTAATGAGTACCTGTGGAGAATGAGGCAGACGAGCCCGGAAGGTTCAGGACGGATAAATCAGGTCGGCAGGTTCAAATGAATCTACCGGATCAGAGCCATTTATCGAACCGGAATGCGGCGGTGTCTTTGGAGGCATTCTGCGAAAATATCGTTTTCAGAAATGAAGAAAACGGCTATACTGTTGCGCTTTTTTCGAAAAGACAGCTGAATTCTGCAAAAAACACCGGTGCAGAACAAGCAGCAACACAAGCAGCAACACAAGCAGCAACACAAGCAGCAACACAAGCAGCAACACCTGCAGCAGATCCGGGAACAAAGCAGGGTGCAGCCGGTGCAGCCCCGGAACTGCGGGAGTTTACTGCCGTAGGGAACATGCCTTTTCTTGAAGCCGGCGATTTTGCAGTGCTTTCGGGGAAATGGGTGGTTCATAGTTCCTACGGTCAGCAGCTTCAGGTCGAGAATTATGCACAGGTTACACCCCACACAAGTGAGGATATCTATGAATATCTTTCATCCGGTTCTGTCTCCGGTGTTGGTCAGAAAACAGCTGCGAGGATTATAAGTTCTTTTGGGGAGGATTCCATACGAATCATGCGGGAGGAGCCGGAAAAACTCTCAAGGGTCAAAGGGATCACACTTGCTAAAGCCAGACAGATATCTGCCCAGATGATGGAAAAGGGTGATTTTCAGGAATTATCACTTCTTCTTACTCCCTTTGGCATCGGGACGGGGAGAATTCTGAGCATTTACAAACGGTTTGGTTCCAGTTCCCAATTTGTTGTAAAAAACAACCCGTTCCGGCTTGCCGATGAAGTAAGCGGAATCGGTTTTCATACGGCAGATTCGCTGGCCTCCCATTTTGGCTGTGATCCGAAGTCGCCGTACCGGATTGGAAGCGCTATTATGTACTGCATGACGCAGTCGGAAAACGAAGGGCACACGTACCTGTCGCTCGATACACTGCTTGCCAGGGCACAGTCGCTTCTGTCCGTAAAAACCCAATCAGGACCGGATGAACCGGTGCCGTCTGAAGATATACCTTTTGATGCACTGACCGGCATGCCGCCGGATTCCCGGCCGGATATACAGTCTGATGCGCTCGGAGTTTACGGGGAAGGCTACCGGCAGCTGATTGCCGCCCGCAAGGTAATTGCCTACCGGATGGATTCAAACGGGGAATTTGCACTTGTTTCGGCAGATGTTTCCTCTGATAAAGTCCGTGTCGCCATACCACGGACGCTTGAAGCAGAACTTGCATCTGCGAAAATCATCGCGCAGAAGGTACAAAGCGGAAGCGCTGCCTCAGACCTTCAGGAAACAGAGAAGAAGATGCTGCATTCCGCGGAACAGATGGGAATAGAGCTTGCTGAGGAACAAAAGAAAGCTGTAATGATGGCAGCTCTTTCATACATATCAATTATTACGGGCGGACCAGGAACAGGTAAAACAACAATTATCAGGGTCCTTACAGATTATTTTCAGGCAAACGAAATAAAAGTAGTCCTTTGTGCTCCGACCGGACGTGCTGCCAAACGGATGTCGGAAGCATCAGGTATCCCTGCAAAAACGATCCACAGGCTGCTGGAAATGGACCGCAGCGCAGAATCGAACGGCTCGATTGTGTTTAAGCGCAACGAGGACAACCCCTTAGAAGCAGGGGCGATTATTGTTGATGAAACGAGTATGCTGGATTCTTATCTTTTCTATTGCCTGTTATGTGCCGTCGATCCGAAAACACAGATTATTTTCGTCGGTGACAGCGATCAGCTTCCTTCTGTCGGGGCAGGCAATGTCCTTGCCGATATGATCCGTTCCGCTTCCGTTCCGGTAGAAAGACTTACGCAGATTTTCCGGCAGGCTGCGCAGAGCCGGATTGTGCTGAACGCCCACAGAATTCTAAACGGGGATGCCATTCTCTTTGACCAGTCACTTGAGAGTGACTGTATGCTTATTCATATGGAGACGGCACCCGAGATTGCGCAGGCAGTCGCCAGGCTGTGCTCGCAAGTGCTTCCGAAAGTCTATGGTATTGATGTTTTACGTGATACAGCTGTCCTTAGTCCGTCGCGGAAGGGCCCGGCCGGTATCAATGCACTGAATCCTCTTCTGCAGTCAGCACTCGGCAATACCGGGGAACCGCACTGCAGTTCGCACGGGTTTTCTTTCCGCCTGCAGGATAAAGTGATGCAGACGAGGAACAACTATGATTTGTCATTTGTTAATCAGGATGGTACGCAGGGATCAGGTATATTTAACGGCGAACTTGGATTAATAAGTGAAATCGACCTTGCATCAGACTGTATTACAGTAGAGATGGATGACGGGCGGACGGTAATCTATGACCGGGCAGCGATGGATGATCTTGAGCCGGCATATGCTATGACTGTTCATAAAAGTCAGGGAAGCGAATATCCCGTTGTCATTCTTGCCATCGCACCTGGATCACCGATGCTCAACAACCGTAATCTGCTGTACACTGCAATTACGCGCGCCAGAAAAAGGCTGTTCATTGTAACCTCCAAACGGACACTCGAAAGAATGATCCATTGCCATGCACAGAACAACAGGATGACTTCCCTGTGTGAATTTCTGCGGATCTATACAGTCAGAGGCTTGTAAAAAACCATGGCCGGCATGGTATCGCGCCTCACTGACATTCTATTTCCACCGGTATGTGTTTTTTGCGGCCGGATTCTTCTTAGAGAAAAGGATGATGCCGCGGCTTTTTTTTCGGACAAGCTTCAGATATGCAGATTCTGCCTTGCCGTTTTACCACTGCGGTTTCCAGGGGAGCGACGTATTTCCTGCCTCTCCAACCCGTATGAAGGAGATCCGGTGCCGGATCTGCAGGTCCTTATCCCTTTTCGATATGAAGATCCGGTTGTCCGGGCCCTTCGTGCGGTCAAATTCCACGACGCCCCATATATCGGTAAATCGCTGCCTTTTTTTATGAGTGAAGCCGTACTTGCACAGGATGCCCTTTTTGATGCGGTCATTCCTATACCGCTGTCAGCCAGACGAAGGAAAAAGCGCGGTTTTAATCAGGCGGAACTTCTGGCCGAGCCGTTGGCATGTAGAATGGCGGTGCCGTATTTACCTTCCTTTCTGATACGGACGAAGCATACCAGGCAGCAAAGCCGGTTTTCAGACCCGATCAAGCGTTCGGCCAATATCAGCGATGCTTTTTGTGTCCCGGATGAATGTGTGGTGGAGGGGCTGTCAATATTACTAGTCGATGATGTGCTGACGACTGGCAGCACCCTGCATGAAGCAGCCATATTGCTGTATCGGAAAGGCGCTCGGTATGTCGCAGGAATAGCCGCTGCATCCGGGCGGAAATAGACTGTATGGATTTGCACAATCATTTATAATGTCTATTGAGTATAAAAATGCAATTACTGTTTTTAGCGATATGTTTGCCGACTGTACTATGAATCTTTGTTTAATTGTGTTGAGAGAATGGACGGCTATTGGTATAATGTAGGTGCCTGGCATGTCCGAGACTCACATTTTTGAACCTCTATGACTTTAAAGGGAATCCGGTGTCGGTGCAGAGCGGATCACGCCTTAGTTGCTTTTCGGAGCATCTTATGAGGACGATCCTAGACTGCCGCAGGGTACCCACCTGGCGAATGCTAGGTGTCAAAAAGTGGGAATCGGCATATCAGGTTTTTTGCGGATATAATTCGAATAGGAAGTTGGCGGTTGAATGGGGCTACTTAGTGATGCGAAGCAAATAGCCAGACGGGATCCGGCAGCTCGGGGTGTACTCAGTGTTATGCTGCTTTATCCGGGTTTTCATGCGCTGATTTATCATCGCGTGAGCCATTTTTTTTACCGCCATAAGCTTTTTACCATCGCGAGATGGAATTCACAGTGCGGACGATTCTGGACCGGAATTGAGATTCATCCCGGAGCGCAGATAGGCTCCGGTCTTTTTATAGATCACGGCATGGGCATTGTTGTCGGGGAGACAGCTGTGATCGGAAACAACTGCACGATCTATCATGGAGTCACATTAGGCGGGACAGGCCACGGCAAGGGCAAGCGTCACCCGACGATCGGAGACAATGTCCTGATCGGCGCGGGCGCGAAGCTTCTTGGACCTTTTTGCGTGGGTGATAATGTCATGGTCGGTGCGAATGCCGTAGTCTTGTCCGAGGTTCCGGACAGTGCTACTGTAGTCGGTGTTCCGGCTAAGACCGTACGTATTGACGGCAAACCGATCTCACACGCAGTTGACCTTGACCATGCAAATACTGCAGACCCGGTTGAACAGGAATTGTGCAGGCTTCTCCATAGGGTTCTGGTACTTGAAAGACAGCTGAATATCAAGCCGCAGAGCGAGCATCTGCTCGCAAGGTGTGAACCATCCCTGGATGAGACTGTTCTTACAACGCCAGAGGATACAGACACATTATCTGACGGGATTAATAAAAAATAGAATATAGGATCTGCATCTGAAACTGCAGATTTGTGCTGGGAGGCAATATGAGAATATATAACACGATGACCCGGAGTAAAGAAGACTTCATTCCGATGGAGCCGGGTAAAGTTAAGATTTATGCCTGCGGTCCGACCGTATATAATTATTTCCATTTGGGGAACGCGCGTCCGTTTATTACGTTTGATACACTTCGCCGATATCTGGAATATATGGGATATAAAGTCGAGTTCTGCCAGAATTTTACGGATATCGATGATAAAATGATTGCCCGTGCAAATCAGGAGGGCATAACCGTCCGTGAACTTGCAGACCGGTATATTGCCGAGTATTATGTCGATGCTGATAAGCTTCATATACTTCGCCCCACCTACCAGCCTCGTGCTACCGAGACAATTGACGCAATCATTAATATGATTTCATCACTTATTGAAAAGGGTTATGCATATGAACTTGAAGACGGCGTCTATTATGATGTAGCCAAGTTTGAACGTTACGGGTGCCTGTCGCATTTCGACCTTGATGAGCTCCGCGAAAATGCAGGGGACCGTGCGGTTCAGAGTGAAGGCAAACAGAATTCCGTGGATTTTGCACTCTGGAAGAAGAAAAAACCAGGCGAACCATCGTGGGATTCTCCCTGGGGAGAGGGCCGTCCCGGATGGCACATTGAGTGCTCGGCGATGATCCGTAAATATTTGGGCGTTACAATTGATATTCACGGCGGCGGACAGGATCTGGTATTCCCGCATCACGAAAACGAGATAGCACAGAGCGAAGCGGCTAACGATGCTCCTTTTGTACATTACTGGATGCATAACGGTTTCATCAATATCGACAATGAAAAAATGAGCAAATCTGCCGGGAATTTCTTTACCGTCAGAGATATTGTAAAAGAATACAGTTATGATGTCATCCGCTTTTTCGTACTGACCGGACACTACCGCATGCCGATCAACTTTTCAGCAGAGCTTCTTCAATCTGCTAAAAACGGTCTGGAGAGAATCACAAACTCCGTCATGAATGTCCGATTTGTCGGTAATAATACAGAACGTATGGTACCGGAAACAGATAAGGAAGCTGCTGCCGTTTTATCACAGGCTATGGAGAATGCAAAACATGACTTCATTTCGTCCATGGATGACGACCTGAATACAGCGGACGCAGTCACGGCGATTTTCGAGCTTGTCCGGGCAGCCA
>JGI24147J20444_1001221_pt1 | contig 12926 bp, 13 predicted proteins | sample BarGraIncub1133A_FD_20444 | JGI IMG/M metagenome (IMG submission 20444) | reverse complement strand
ACAAAAAAACTTGCTATTGCCCCTTTTTGATACAGTTTCGCTTGAAAACAGAAGATATCATGTTATTTGTTACCACATTATTAGCTGCCCGGAAATGAATGATAGATACAAAAGGACCTTTTAGCAAACAAAACTGTATGCAAATAATGCCGAGCAATGTTTTTTTGAGGAGATCGAAATGCCATACAGTATACTGAGAGGATGTCCATGGTGTAGGTGGTGTAGATAAATAGTACTTTTTTACTGATCTTAAATCCGAAATTCAAAAAAACAACAGAGAGGCAAAACCAACAGACGGATGAAGCCCTCACACGTTTTCCATTTGATGCTGTAGGAGATTGCGGGTCAAGCCCGCAATGACGGTAATGGGGTTGCTGTCATTGCATCCGATGGAATGGTAACGCATACCGGGCAGAGTCAGCATCTTTGCCAGGACAGGCACAGCCTCTCTGCTTTTTATTGATTCAAGGGCCATAGTGACTGCTCGGAAATGAGAAAAATAGTCTTCCGGCTGAAATTGAATGAATGATGGGAATTACTGAAAATGTGGGAATTATGTAACTTATTTCCACTGTTATGTAAGGTTTCCCGAAATAAAGATGCGTATCTTTACAGATGTATAACTAAAACAAAAGAACCTTGAAGTTATTTATCAAATACATGGTGAGCAACCGTTGCAAAATGGTTGTGAAAGAGGAGTTAAAGAAACTCGGACTTCACTTTATTCTTGTCGAACTGGGTGAGGTGGAGGTGATGGAAGATTTATCTCTGGAGCAACGTGAGGAGCTAAAGACAGCCTTACTGGATGTCGGGCTCGAATTGATGGATGACAAACGGGCGGTGTTGATTGAGAAAATAAAGAATTCCATCATTGAATTGGTGCATTATACCGATGGGCCTATCAAAGTGAACTTCTCCGATTTTCTGAGTGACAAACTGAAACATGACTATACGTACCTTTCAAATTTATTTTCTGAAGTACAGGGAACTACTATTGAGCATTTTGTTATCATGCATAAAATAGAAAGGATAAAGGAGCTAATCATTTATGATGAATTGAATATTACAGAAATCGCCTGGAAAATGAATTACAGCAGTGTGGCGCATTTGTCTAATCAATTTAAGAAAGTAACTGGTCTCACCCCTACCCACTTCAAGCAATTAAAGGACAAGAGGAGAATACAGATTGAAGACATTTTATAAAAATGCCGGGAGTCAAAAAAACAAGAACCAATCAGATAAAACAATCCGCAGAACAGTTCAAAAGTGAGCTCTGTTCGTTCTATATCGATTGCAATAACGAATTAAGAATATGAAAACGAATGAATCTCTATATGACCGTAGTATTATTGAAGCCTGTCAAGATCCTTTGGTTACAATAAATCCTCATGGGATTATTTTGGACTTGAATCAGGCAAATGAACTATTAATGGGGTTGGATAGAAAAAGGATCATAGGCACTTCTTTTCTTGACTATTTTCCGGATTCCGAAAAGGCGAATCAGTTTATGCAACTTGTATTTGCGAATAGTTCAGTAAAAGAGTATTCACTTACAGTGCGCGACACGCATGATAAGCAGACGAGTGTACTTTACACCGGTTCGGTTTATAAAGACAAGTCGGAGGAAATAATTGGTGCCGTATTGGTGGCAAGAGCTATTGAGCAACAAAACTGGGCAAAAGAGTTATATGAAGCGAACAAAAAACTTGCCTTTCAGGATGAAGAGAAAGAGAAGCGTGCGGCCGAGTTGGCCATTGCAGACAAAGAACTGGCATTTCAAAGTAAAGAGAAAGAGAAACGTGCGGCTGAGCTAGCCATTGCTGACAAAGAACTGGCGTTTCAAAGTAAAGAGAAAGAGAAACGTGCGGCTGAGCTGGCCATTGCTGACAAAGAACTGGCGTTTCAAAGTGAAGAGAAAGGCAAGCGTGCGGCCGAGTTAGCCATTGCTGACAAAGAACTGGCATTTCAAAATGAAGAGAAAGGAAAGCGTGCGGCCGAGTTAGCCATTGCTGACAAAGAACTGGCGTTTCAAAGTAAAGAGAAAGGCAAGCGTGCCGCTGAACTGGTCATTGCTGACAAAGAACTGGCATTTCAAAGTAAAGAGAAAGAGAAACGTGCCGCNGAGNTNGNCATTGCTGACAAAGAACTGGCATTTCAAAGTAAAGAGAAAGAGAAGCGTGCCGCTGAGCTGGTCATTGCTGACAAAGAACTGGCGTTTCAAAGTAAAGAGAAAGGAAAGCGTGCGGCCGAGTTAGCCATTGCTGACAAAGAACTGACTATTCAAAATGAAGAGAAAGAGAAACGTGCGGCTGCGAACAAAAGACTTGAAACCTTCAGTTACTCCTTGAAATTAGCGTCCCAATATGCAAGAAGCCTAATTGAGGCGAGCCATGATCCTTTATTTACGATAAACTTGTATGGTAAAATAACCGATATGAATAATGCTTCGATAAACATTATCGGCATCCCTCGTGAAAAACTTATTGGAACAGACTTCTTCGAATATTTCACCGAGCCACAAAAAGCAAAGGAAGTCTATCGGGATGTCTTTTCAGATGGATTTGTAACAGATTTTCCTCTAACTATGCGAGATGCGAAGTTTACCGATGTATTATTCAATGGATCGGTTTATAAAGATGATAATGGCAATGTACAGGGAGTAGTGGTGGTAGCGAGAGATATTACCGAACAAAAGAAAATTGAGTCACAATTAAACGAAGCAATCGTATTTGCTGAGACTGCGACTGAAATAGCCGAAATAGCGAAAAGCAAAGCTGAAAGTTCGACGCTGATTGCAGAAAACGCAGTGAAAGCGAAACAACAGTTTTTATCGAATATGAGCCACGAAATCCGTACTCCAATGAATGCGATTATCGGATTTACCAAGGTGCTGCTAAAAACGGGCTTATCCTCGAAACAAAAAGAATATCTGACTGCCATAAAGATGAGTGGTGATACTCTGATTGTACTCATTAACGACATACTTGATCTTGCAAAAGTAGATGCAGGGAAAATGGTCTTTGAACAAGTGCCCTTCAAAATATCCTTGTCAATATCTGCCATGCTTCATTTGTTTGAGACAAAAATTCAGGAAAAGAATTTGAAATTAGTTTTTGATTATGATGAAGCGATTCCGGATGTATTGGTGGGTGACCCGGTTCGATTACATCAGATCATCTTAAATCTGGTGAGTAATGCCGTAAAGTTTACATCAAAAGGAACAATTACAGTCTGTGTTAAGTTGATTTCAGAGGATGATGAGAAAGTAAGCATAAAGGTCTCAGTTCAAGATACCGGGATTGGTATACTGAAGGAAAAGATTGGGGAAATTTTTGACAACTTCCAACAAGCTTCAAGCGGCACTTCACGATTATACGGAGGAACCGGATTGGGTCTTGCTATCGTCAAACAATTGGTGGAACCGCAGGGTGGAAGTATTGAAGTGATCAGTAAAGTAAATGAAGGATCAACTTTTAGTTTTATATTGAGTTTTCTTAAAACAGATGCTGAAGCAGAAGCTGAAATTCTTACGAAAGAATTTGACACAGAAAATAATAACATAAAAGTATTGGTCGTGGAAGATATTCCTCTGAATCAATTACTGATGAAAACGTTGTTGGATGATTTCGGCTTTGAATGTGATATCGCAGGTAATGGTAAAATAGCTATTGAGAAAATGGGATCCAAATCATTTGATGTCATTCTGATGGACTTGCAGATGCCCGAAATGAATGGATTTGAAGCCACTGACTATATCCGCAATATAATGAAATCAGATATTCCGATTATCGCTCTTACGGCTGATGTTACAACGATGGATCTGACCAAATGCAAAGCNGTCGGTATGAATGATTATATCGCAAAACCTGTCGATGANAAATCGTTATACTCAAAGATNGTCGGNGCNGTNAAGAAACAAACTGTTGACAGCGATGATGAAAATGAAGCAATTGTACCGTCAAATATGAAGACGCGATGTACTAATCTGGATTATCTCACCATAAGGACAAAATCAAATCCGGCTTTAATGATGGAAATGATCTCACTCTATCTGGAACAAACTCCGGGATTAATCAAATTCATGAAAAATAGCATGGTTGAAAAAGATTGGAATGGTCTGCATTCAGCGGTGCACAAAATGATTCCTTCGTTTGCTATCATGGGGATTAGCCCGGAATTTGAAAACATGGCCAAGAAGGTTCAGGATTATGCAGGCACTCTGCAACAATCAGATTCTATACAGGATATGATTACTCAACTGGGAAATATCTGTACGCAGGCTTGCCGGGAATTAGAAGAAGAATATGAAAAGATTAAAGAGAAGAACTGATGAGAACTGAAAAAATACAATTATTTCTGGTCGATGATGATGCTTTATATTTAAAATCATTGGAAATCGATTTTATGGGGAAAGCGGACTTTTGCATTGAAACGTATGCAAGTGGTGAGAAATGCATGGAATGTATATCACATAAACCGGATCTGATTATCTTGGATTATTACTTGGATGGGGTAAATAAAGGTGCCATGAACGGGCTTGATACATTAGATAAGATAAAGGCTTTTGACCCTGAAATTCCAGTGATCATACTCTCATCACAAGATAAAATTGAAGTGGCTGTTGAATGTATGCATCACAAGGCTTTTGATTATGTGGTGAAAAACGAGACAGCATTTATCCGTCTGCAAAAGATCATCACCAACCTATTCAACTATAAGAAAATGGAGAAAGAATTGAAGTGGTATATGGAACGGATGTAGGCTTGAAAGGGCTCATCTTCTGCTGTTACTTTTTGATGCTCTGCGCTTGTACCGTATTCGGTAAAGGTGCAGAGCATTCTTATTCTGTATATGTGTGAATGATGCAACTCATATCAGTAATTGTGTAACGCAAAGAAGAGTTTTTATCCACACCTTTGCATAGTGAAAATTCATTCACTACTAACATCTACTCTAATGAACACAACTGAATTAAAAGGTAATTGGGAAGAACAAAAAGGCAAACTAAAACAAAAATTCGCCTCCTTAACAGACAACGATTTAATGTTTGCCGCTGGTAAAAAAGAAGAAATGATGGGCAGACTTCAAATCAAACTGGGCAAAACAAAAGATGAATTGCACAAGATCATTTCTTCACTTTAAAATTTCACACACTCTATGAAAACAATTGCTCTCTGCTTTGCGTTGATCCTATTAACTACAGGTACAAGCGTGTCTGCTCAAGGAAACAATTATGGTGAAAGACACAGTGGCGCATTAAATCTCGGCCTGGGCATTGGCGGATATAACGGACACTATGGGTATTATGGAGAAGTCGGTCATTCCCTGCCTGTAATAAATGTAAATTACGAACTTGGAGTGGCGCGTAACTTTACATTGGCTCCTTTCATTTCGTTATATTCTTATTCCGATGAACACTACACAGCAATTGTTGCTCCTGTTGGTGTGAAAGGTACTTTTTATCTGGATGAAGCACTTAATGCCGGATCAAAATGGGACTTTTATCTTGCCGGATCTTTGGGTGTATCACTTGTTAGTACCACATGGGACGATCAATATAACGGTGACAGGAGTTATTATCATTCCGCGCATCCTTTATATCTGGATTTTCATGTTGGAACAGAATATCATATCTCAAACCAGATCGGATTATTCCTGGATCTTTCAACCGGAGTTTCCACAATCGGACTTGCCTTTCATTAAGTATCCGATAAAAGTTGAGCGTAACTCTAATACAATACATTATGTCTAAAGAAAAAGAAGGAAAAGAAAAGTCTGGAAAAAAGACTCCGGCAAAGAACCTGAAAGAGAAGCGTACAGAAAAGGCTACTAAACGCAAAGATAAAAACAAAATAAGTGTAGAATAACTTCTGATTTGTCTTCTTCTCAATCTAATGATTCAATCGTTAGATGAATAACACCCCTTCTAAGATGTCAATAAGATCTCAGAAGGGGTTGTTGTTTTTCTTCCTAATCTCTTTCTATAAGCACTTCTGAATGGTGTGAATTATGTAATTCTTTCCCGCGATTGTGTAACGGAATATAATGGATACAGGCTTACTTTTGTACTATTCAATAGGTATTTAATCAATTTAAAAAAGAAACATTATGAGTGCAGAAAAAGTAGTTTTAGGTGTATTGGCTGGCGCAGCCACCGGTGCATTGTTAGGAGTATTATATGCTCCGGCAAGAGGTTCAGTAACACGCAGACAGATTTGCAGAAAAAGTGCAAGTGAAGTTGATGCATTGAAAGAAAAATTCAATGATATCATTGACAGCCTCACCGACAGATTTGAAAGAGTAAAAGATGAAGTTACTGATCTGGTTGATGAAGTAAATGATAAAGTCGAAGAAACTGAAAAAAGCAAAAAGATTGCCAAACAGTAATTTCAGAGGCTCTTGATCATCAAGTCTGCTCCGAGAAGTCTTTTTATATGAATTAGACAATACCAGGATTTTTCGGAGCAGACTTACTTTACAAACAATCTTTCTCAACGAAAGAAGAAATCAAATACGTATTGATATTTTAATAATAGAAACAATGGAAGATAATATAAGGTTAATAGAATCGCTGCTTGAAAGGGCTTCCGAATATGGAAAAACAAGCTATGAACTGGCCAAATTGAATATTGTGGATAAAACCTCTGACAGCATTTCAACCTTTTTACCTCATTCCTTTATAATTGGTATAATTGTATCAATCCTGCTTTTTATAAACCTGGGAGTGTCTTTATGGTTGGGTGAGCTATTAGGAAGAATCTATTATGGATTCTTTATTGTCGCTGGTGTTTATGCATTACTCGCCTTAGTGATGCATTTCTTTCTCCGTAAATTCCTTAAAAGGTTTTTATATGATTATATGATTAGAGAAATGCTTAAATAGAAATATGATGGAAAACATTCATTCTGCAGCCGGACTTAAACTGGCAATACAAGCAAAAAGGCTTGAGCATACACAACAAGGAGCTTTGTTGAAAGAACAATTATTAATCACGTTCGACAACTTGAAACCCCTTAACATAATCAAGAATTCATTGAAAGAAATAACATCTTCACCTTACTTGATTGACAATATGGCGGGAGCTTTGACGGGAATAGCCAGTGGCTATTTGTCCAATATAATTGCCGTCGCCGGTTCACATAATATAGTAAGGAAGATCTTGGGATCTATTTTACAGTTCAGCGTGACAAACGTCGTTGCCCAACATCCTGATGCACTAAAAGCAATGGGTAAGAGTCTTATTCAACGACTATTCCATAAAAAAGAAGATACTTCTGACAAAGTCTGACTTTTCAAAGATTACACATACAAGATACGGGATGTCGCCCGGAATATTTAACCAGTTTATAAATACAAGCTATTATGATTGAAGTAAAAAAAGAAGGTATCTTATTATCTAAAACCGATTTACAATTTGAGAATGAAGCCGTTCTCAATCCTGCCATCATACGTGAAGGGGATAATGTGCATATTTTCTACAGAGCAGTAACAGCTGGTAATCATTCGTGTATTGGCTATTGTCGGTTGGATGGGCCAATGAGTATTGCCGAACGATGGGATAAACCTTTTATGGTCCCGGAATTCGATTATGAATCACAAGGTGTTGAAGATGCACGTATCGTAAAAATTGATGACACCTATTATATGACTTATACAGCTTATGATGGGATAAACGCACTTGGCGCTTTAGCAACTTCGAAAGATTTTATGCACTTAAAAAAACGAGGTATTATTGTGCCCCCTATCACGTATGCTCATTTTGTGTATCTGGCAGAATCAGCAGGTAAAGTCAATGAGAATTACTACCGCAATCAAAGTTTTTACTTTCAGGAGTCTGACCCGGAGAAAAAGATGTTGTTGTGGGATAAAAATGTGATCTTCTTTCCCCGGAGAATCAATGGAAATCTGGTCTTTTTCCATCGGATCAGGCCAGGCATTCAACTCGTTTCTGTGAAAGAATTGAAGGATCTTACTCTTGAGTTTTGGGAAGAGTATTTTCAACATTTTGAAGAGCATATCGTTATGGACCCAATTCTTGACCATGAATCGAGTTACATAGGAGGTGGCTGTCCTCCTATTGAAACAGATCAAGGTTGGTTATTGATATATCATGGCGTTCAACATACGGATAGAGGTAATGTGTATTCTGCTTGTGCAGCTGCTTTGCTGGATTTGGATGATCCTCGAAAAGAGATAGCACGATTACCTTATGCTTTATTCTCTCCTGAATATAACTGGGAAGTAGTAGGGGATGTCGATAATGTGGTTTTCCCTACAGGAACCGCGCTATTTGGTGACACTTTATTTATTTACTATGGTGCTGCCGACACACATGTTGCCGTTGCATCTTTGAGTTTTTCAGCATTGTTGTCCGAATTGGCAATTCACACAGTTAAACTTCCTCAAGATGAAAAATGAAAATTCTCTCATAAGTTATGATAAGCCTACTTATGAACAAGTTCTATATGGCTACAAAAAAGAAGATCGTCAAAAAGTCACTTCTACTGACTATAAACTATTTTCAGCATTAAATTACAATACAAATACTGCCGGAATTCTGGTAATAAGTTCGTATCCCCCTCGTGAATGCGGAATAGCCACATATTCACAGGATTTGATTAGAGCTTTGAATAATAAGTTCAGCAATTCTTTGTCCATCAGTGTTTGTGCGTTGGAAAATGGCAAAGTAAGTTATAATTACCCGGAAGAGGTAAAATATACTCTTGACACCTCACGCAATACAGATTATCTCTCTTTGGCAGAAAAGATTAATAGAGATGATCAGGTTCAACTCGTTCTGATCCAGCATGAGTTTGGCTTTTACAAAAAGCAGGAAATGGCATTCTTACAGCTCATATACGAGCTTAACAAACCTGTGGTGCTCGTTTTTCACACAGTGCTTCCTAACCCTGATGAACAGCTAAGATCAGAAATTAGAAATATTGTTTCAGCCTGTAATTCAATCATTGTCATGACAATGACTTCGTCTGAAATACTGATGAAAGATTACGGTATCTCAAAGCAAAAGATAACAGTTATTGCTCATGGAACGCATTTAGTGCCTCACATTAGTGAGAAGATTCTAAAACAAAAATACAATTTGACCAATCGAAAAGTACTTACAACCTTTGGTCTGCTTAGTTCGGGAAAAAGCATTGAGACGACATTGAATGCTCTTCCTGCTATCATAAAACAATGTCCGGAAGTACTATTTCTAGCCATTGGAAAAACGCATCCCGAAGTTGTAAGAAATGATGGAGAAGTCTACAGACAGAGTTTAGAGAAAAAAGTGAAAGAGTTGGGACTTCAGAATCACGTGAGATTTATCAATAATTATCTTGCTTTGCCGGAATTACTGGAATACTTACAACTAACCGATATCTATCTTTTTACGACAAATGACCCAAATCAGGCAGTAAGCGGTACCTTTGCTTATGCAATGAGTTGCGGTTGTCCGATTATCTCCACACCGATACCTCATGCAAAAGAAGTGTTGACAGAAGACACCGGAATCATATTCGATTTTCTTAATTCCGGGCAATTGGCAGAAGCTGTTAACCGTCTGCTCAACGACTACCCGTTGCGTAAAAGCATCATCACAAATACTTTGCAGAAAATAGTGTCTACCGCTTGGGAAAACTCAGCGGTAGCTCATGCCATGTTGTTTAAAGTAATCTCTGGTGAAAAGATTCAAATCCGGTATAACTTACCACCCATCAACCTGAATCATATGAAAGCGATGACTACTGAGGTTGGAATCATTCAGTTTTCAAAAATTAATCAGCCGGACATCAAGTCCGGTTATACCCTCGATGATAATGCCAGAGCACTGGTTGCCACCTGTATGTATTTGAAATCCACAGGAGATAAAAACTGCATCAAAGATATAAAGACGTATCTTGACTTCATCCTATATTGTCAACAGCCCGATGGTGACTTCTTAAACTATGTGGATAAAGACAAAAACTTCACGCTTCAAAATCATAAAGTGAATTTAGATGATTCAAATGGAAGAGCAATATGGGCACTGGGGTTTTTGATATCCTTGAAGCTTAATCTTCCCAAGGAATTTGTAGTAGCTGCTGATGCCGGTTTCCAGAAATCGCTGACTCACATGAGTACCATTTATTCAACCCGTGCGATGTCTTTTGCAATTAAAGGAATCTATTACTATCACAAAACCTTTAAATCCCGCAAAAACGTTGACCTTTTAAAAACATTTGCCAACCGATTGGTACTGATGTATACGCATGAATCATCTCCAAAATGGGAATGGTTTGAAGGATATCTGACGTATGCCAATAGTGTGTTGCCCGAAGCTATGTTATACGCCTGGTTGATGACCAATGAGAGCATCTATAAAGACATCGCCCAAACTTCGTTCGATTTTCTGTTGTCTCGTACTTTTAACGAGAACGGGATTGAAGTGATTTCGAATAGGAGCTGGCTTATAAAAGGCGGGGAAGCAAGCCGCTTTGGCGAACAGCCCATTGATGTGGCTTACACAATCAAGACTTTAAGCAAGTTCTATAATACGTTTCATGAGGATGAGTACCTTCAAAAAATGAAAATCGCTTTTAACTGGTTTCTAGGTCATAACCGATCAAAACAAATTGTTTATAATCCCTGCACCGGAGGATGCTATGATGGATTGGAAGAAACACATGTGAACCTTAATCAAGGTGCTGAATCGACAATAAGTTACCTGATGGCACGGCTGACTATAGAAAGATACCCGAATGAATAGTGAAACGCCAAAGTCAATTGCAGTGATTGTGGCTCACCCCGATGATGAAACATTGTGGGCAGGTGGAACAATCCTAAGATATCCATCCAACAAATGGTTTGTTGTCTGCCTTTGCCGTGCAAGTGATTCAGAACGTGCTCCCAAATTCTATAAAGCCTTAAAACTGTTGAATGCCAAAGGGATCATGGGCGACCTGGATGATGGTCCTCATCAACATCCGTTGGATGAAAGTGAGCTGGAAGATGAAATCCTACGGTTATTGCCTACCACTCATTTTGATTTGATCATTACTCACGACTCAGCCGGAGAATATACAAGACATCTCAGACATGAAGAGATAAATAAAGCAGTCACAACACTCTGGCATAATGGTCACATTTCGGCCGAGGAACTCTGGACTTTTGCATACGAAGATGGAGCCAAGACTTACCTACCAAAAGCAATAGGAAATGCTTCTATTTTTGAATTGCTTCCCTCTGATATCTGGTTGAGAAAATATGATTTAATCACTCAAACATACGGCTTTGCAAAAGAAAGCTGGGAAGCCGAAACAACACCGGCGACGGAAGCCTTTTGGCAATATCTCGACTCTCATAGTGCTATTAAGAAATTAGACAAACATATAAATATTCAGGTATGAAAGTATTAGTAATGTATGAATATCCTCCGACTCCGGGAGGTCTTGCGACACAAGGAGACTTACTCTACAAAGGTCTGATTGAAATGGGAATAGATGCGCATGCCGTACACTTCGAGTCTGCTCAGGAGAAAGAATGGTATTACCGTTGGTTCAAACCGGATGTGGCTGTTGGAGTTGGGTATTGGGGATACACACCTCATCTGATTTTGCATCCTTTACGCTATGGCATTCAACCGGTTCCATGGCTTGTTGCCGATGGTTATATTGCAAATTACCAGGAAGTATTGAATGCCCTTCCTCTTATATTGGTGACATCTAATTGGGTAAAAGAGATGTATGTGCGTGACGGAATTAATGGAGATAAGATTGAAGTATTACCTGTTGGTTGCGACACGGATTCTTTCCGTCCCTACAGCAAAGATGATCCGAAAATAATTGCTGTACGCGAAGCACTTGGTGTATCACCCGATCAACTGATGATTCTTACTGTGGGTGGTGATGCGGCTTCAAAAGGAGCGCAGGAAGTAATGCAGGCACTGGCTATTATTGATAAAAAGGCACCTAAATGGAAATATGTATGCAAAGTATGGCCACAACCACGCACCAAACTTCAAAACTTATCTGATCTGGAAATGGCGACCCAACTAGGTATTGAAAAGAATGTAACCTATGCCACAAATACAATTTCGCGTTCATTTATGCCCTATCTGATCGGTGCTTGCGATATTTATGCAGCACCATCCCGACTGGAAGGTTTCGGCATGCCGCAGGTGGAAGCAGGAGCTTGTGGCAAACCTGTATTAAGTATTAAGGCTATGGGTATGCTGGATACATTGATTCATGGGGAAACAGCATTTCTTGCAGAAGTGGCCAGAAAAATAGTGGTCAATGAAGTAATGCTGGGTGGTGAATCGGGATTTGAAGAACATCATAAAGTAGTATTCAACACACCCAGAACGGTAGATTACCGGGCAGATGTTCAAGATATTGCTCAATATATGTTGACTCTGATGAACGATGCATCCTTACGTGAGAAAATGGGGAAAGCCGGTAGGGAAAGAGTTGTAGCTAAATTTGACTATCGCGTCGTTGCCAAAAAGTTTGTACAAATAATGACTGAACGATTAGGCATAAAATAATGGAATCAAAAAACAATCTATTGATAGAACAAGCAAAGAAAGCAGCGCTGGAAGTATTATTACATAATGCTCACGGCCCCTTTATGGGACTTCCACGCACAGCGGGTTGGGGTTATCCCGAACCTTACACGCGGGATCTGATGTTTTCCATTTTTGGAATAGCTGTCACAGGAAACAGAGAGCTGCTCGACAGTATTCGGAAAGTACTTGAGACTTTGGCTGAAAATCAGACGATGCGTGGACATATTCCTTCGTTGGTACACGATAAAGAAGACCGTGGATCAAGTGATACCACACCTTTATTTTTACTTGGCACAGCTATATTCAGGAAAGTAACCGGAGAAAAGGAATTTCTTGAAGAAGCAGTTGAGAAAGCGCTTATCTGGATGGAATATCAAA
>JGI24147J20444_1001218_pt1 | contig 12957 bp, 12 predicted proteins | sample BarGraIncub1133A_FD_20444 | JGI IMG/M metagenome (IMG submission 20444) | reverse complement strand
CTCCTAGAGCGGACCACTTGAAAAGATTAAAAAGGTTCGAGAACAGAGTGGCAAAATGAAAGCCACTGGAGCGTCCAAGCGGTTATAGGGAGATCCCCGTTCTCCCCTTGACATTACTTATCATAGATGTCTTGACTAAGGGGTCCACTCAAGGGAGGTGAGAATGCTACTGCATAAGTGGCTGAACCGTAGGGGTAAACGAAGCTGTCTCAACTGGGCAAAGTTCAATGAAATGCTTAAGCGGTACCCTCTGCCGGAACCGCGGGTCAAGGTCATTATGTTCGGATTCCGTAAATCGACCATGTGAAGAGCCGTGTGCGTAAATAGCGCCAGCACGGTTCTGTGAGGGGCCAGGGGCCAACTGATTGCATTGTAGAAACTGTGCGACATCGTCGGGGAAACCTGGCGGCAACGAAAACACGAAGTTTGACATTGCATAGGAAGAAACCGGTCTACTCGACCTTTTTGCGGTAATGTAAGAAAACCTCCTTAACTGTAGACCGCTCAAAGTTATCAGAAAAGGAGGTCTCTCATGGACAGCGCACAAAGTCTAAGTCACACGAAGTGGGATTGCAAGTATCATGTTGTATGGATACCGAAATGCCGGCAGAAGGTGTTGTATGGCAAGTTACGACAGCATTTAGGCGCATTGCTGAAAGACCTGGCTCGGCAACAGGGTTGTGAGATATTGGAATGTCACCTGAGGCCGGACCACATCCACATCTTGATAGCAATACCGCCGAAGTATGCTGTGTCCAAGGTGATGGGGTTCATCAAGGGCAAAAGCGCGATAGCGATTGCCCGAACATACCTTGGAAGGCGCAAAAACTTCTCAGGCCAAAGCTTCTGGGCCAGGGGATATTTTGTGAACACTGTAGGGGCAGATGAGGAAGCAGTCCGCTCCTACATACAAAAGCAGAGCGAAGAAGACAAGCGTCTTGATCAATTGAACATGTTCTGACCGGAGCCACCTTTTAGGTGGTAACGGTTTGCAAACCCGCTTTGAGCGGTTAGCGATTTTAAAGCCCCCGGCTGTGCCGGGGGATGTCTTACTCAGTAAATTCCAAGTCCCTAAGTACATTAAACGTTACTTGGCCGAGGTCCAATATCGGTTCAATCGTGGCTTTGATCTTAAATCCATCTTTCCTCGATTGCTGTACGCTGGAGTCAAGACCGGCAAGCGTACCGAGGTCTGGTTACGGCTTACTGAAGATTAGCGCTAATCGGAAAATAAATTATATGCAACCTACTATGCCACAATTATAAACCACATTTGCTAACAAACGTTTAAACTTACGAATCTTAATCATATGGCTCCCTTAGAAGTAGTCTTCCAACATTTATGCATTAATTTGCAGCTTATCATAAGAATATCCTCACCGTACTCAGTTCGGAGTTACCAAATATGACTTAGTGAATACATTTGCTGTCAAAGGGTCTTTATCAAACTTTAAATAATAGGTTTTATTGGGAATAATGCTTTGCACTAATGTTACAGGTACGGTTGTATCTGAGCCTTTAATAATTTTTATCATTAAAGGTGTTATTCCATCTGGGTCTATTAATGTAACCCTCACTGCTTCACCCGAAGTACTGGGACCATCAGATACAATATTCAACTGTACAGCATTCCTTGTGGATATAAATTTATAGTAATCTACGTCAACTGCGCTAGATAATTGTCCAACGAATACTCCGGCACCAATACTAATTTGATTGGAATCAGCAATGGAATTATTAGGTTCAAATTCATAAACGATTGCAGTGTAAGCGGGTGTTATGATATAACATTTAGTCATCACATTAGGATTCAGTGGATCCTTATCAATCTTCAAATAATACGTGTTACCATCTATGGTATTCAATCCTAATGTTACGGGAATAGAATCGTCTGTTCCTCTAATGACTGTCGATGCTAACGTAGTTATTCCATCTTGAGCAATTATTGAGACCCTAACTGTTTCACCGAACGTCATAACAAAATCTGAGAGCATACTAAATTTAACAGCGCCACCAGTTGATACAAACTTATAATAATCTACATCAGCGGCACTCGACAACTGTCCTTTAAATACTCCACCACCAATATCTATCGATTTCGCATCAATTGGTGACTCATTAGGTTCTGATTCAAACTCTACAGGCAGCATCGCAATAGTTCCGACATCGGTGTTTTGCCCTGCCAATATGGTAATGTTGTTAACAACCCCTTGATATGTGAGGATGCCGTTAGAATCAAAGCCCTGTGCCTTTACCGTGCGGTTGCTACCAGACAGAATCTCAACGATCGAGCCGTTGCCATCAGCCGCAGTAAAATCTTTCTGCATATCGGACATGCCGGCACCTGTTACAATTATTCTTACGGTTGTAAGGCCTGCAACCGCTTTGACTGAAGCTTTAATCGGTGATGAGCTAGCATCACCTTTCCAGATTAGGGCGGCAGTTATAGCCCCGTTATCATTATTGAATACTTTGTCATTTTTGCCACATCCAATTAAGATGAAAGTCAATGCTGTAAGCAATAATAACAACTTTATAAACAAGCAATTATTGTATTTCATATCCTATCCTCCTTTACCATTTGAAAGTGATGGAACCGTTATTTGTAGTCGAAGTTGTTCCATTTGTTCCATCAGCTCCATTTGTTCCATCAGCTCCATTTGTTCCATCATCTCCATTTGTTCCATTTGTTCCATTTGTTCCATTTGTTCCATTTGTTCCATTTGTTCCATCTGCTCCAGTTGCTCCAGTTGCTCCAGTTGCTCCAGTTGCTCCAGTTGCTCCAGTTGCTCCAGTTGCTCCAGTTGTTCCAGGTGCTCCAGTTGCTCCAGTTGCTCCAGTTGCTCCAGTTGTTCCAGTTGTTCCAGTTGTTCCAGTTGTTCCAGTTGTTCCAGGTGTTCCAGTTGTTCCAGGTGTTCCAGGTGTTCCAGGTGCTCCAGGTGCTCCAGGTGCTCCATCTGGTGCATTTGTTCCAGTTGTTAAAGTTGTTCCATCTGTTCCATCTGTTCCATTTGTTCCATCTGGTGCATTTGTTCCAGTTGCTACAGGGGTACCACTATCCTTATTATCGCCACTATTACTGCTACCTTTGCAGCCTACCAAGCACAAATTTGTTAAAATAAGCAGCCCCATCAGTAATTTACAGATATTAATCCTCATAACCAGACCTCCTATTGATTAAGCAAAGAATACCGGCGTCATTCAAAGTAAGCAGTTCCCTGCTGGCGCCGGTGTAGAAAATAGCCATTATTACAGTTTGTATCTGGTATTTAGTTTGCTGTTATGCTTTCTCACTTATTAAATGTACAAATAATTAATCCGTATGTAATGGCAAATATTTATTGAAATTGCCATTAACATGTATGAAGCTATCCATAAAAAGGTTAGCTCCCATTTAATGATAAATGTCGATTTGCTAGTATTTGTAACAAGCGACCTGGTCCGAACTCGATAGTAGCCATAGTAGTGCGTCCTGAAATTTGCTTTTTAGCCGCTGATCAGATCTACCCAGAGCATACGTTGTAGTGTTTACATTGTCACGTTAGCAGCAACTACCAAGAGGCATCAATTCATCACCATAGAGTCTCAGAAATTGATTCCAAGACATAAACTTCCTAAAGTCTTCCAATTACGAGTTATCCATTGGTTATTCAAGTGAAAGTTGGTTGCTACCTATATAAATACAGCAATGCGCATAGGTCATATTTTTGTAGTCATTTAAACCCACCAATAGCTATTCCATATCAGATGCCAGAGAATCATTACTGAAAATTTCAAAGGTCGCTATAATTGATGTCAACTTCTTAGACTCTCGGAAATTTATATCCTCGTGCCGACATTATCCGAACTTATCCCCAAAACATTTTAAATGCATTTAGCGTGCAGAATGTATCATTTGCTGACTTAATAATGTTGTGAGATTCATACTTCGGTATAAGTCTACATTTATAACCGAAGCGTTGATTGAGGTGGTATTTTTGACAAACTGGTTATTTAGTGAATTTTGTATCACAGTGAATCCACCTTGTAATATATCTCCCGAAATTTTACTCGGTAAAAAGTTATTACTTCCGGAAGGCCCTATTTGCACAACATTGGCTGCATTAACGTCCGAAAGTGAAGATGGTGATTGCTGTAACAAATTACTGCCGTCAAATCGACTTATTGTAAAACTGTTGGCAATATCAAGCACACCGTTTACGTAAATAGCCCGATCAATGCCGAAGGAGACCAAAAGCCCGTCATTTATTAGTAATCCGCCACGCATGGTGGAAAGTTCCAGATCGGTGGCGGTGATTTGGCTAAAAAATTCGTCAGACTCGACGGCAGGCGGCCATGCTGCCAGTATTATCATCACCAGGAGCAGGCCGATTGACAATACTTTTTTGGTCGTAAACAGTTTCATAGCTACCTCCTTACAGGCCTCTTACTATGGGCAGGAACAGCGTCGGATTCATTATTTGCCCATTTGCTAATTGCATTACGCCAGCCATTCTCACTTTGGATGGCCACTCAACAGGTACATTGAAATGGCGAGCAGCGACCTCTTTTTTATTTCGGACCAAAAAAGCTAGTCCATTCCACATAGACTCGAACTCCTTGCGTGATAGAACTCTACTACCAAGCGCAGGATCCCCCAATAGCACATCTTTCTTAGTTACGCCCTTGATAACAGTGAAGTGTTTAAAGCCCTTGTTGTTTAAAAGTACAATTGCCGGTACGCCGATTTCTACGAGCTTATCAAGCGATATCTTGAAGCCGTCTGCTTTATATCCACGTTTTTCTAGGTATTTCTTCATATCCAACAATGAAAAGCCTTCCTTGTGTATCTTGTATTGATCTCCAGAATCATACATAACCTTAAATACGTCCGCTTCAGTAACCTTGTCTTCATAATGATAGGAAAGAAGCGTGGCCAGCGTGGCTGAGCCACAGCTAAAGTCGTATTGCTGCTGTACTGTGCCTTTAAAACGCCGCTCTTTCAGACTGGTCACTTTTACATTCAATGAGCCGAGTGATGCACCTGGCACCTGCACGACTCCTGCGTGTGCTACTGAATCGCAATATGTGAATGCGCCTATTGTTAATGCTGTAACCATTGCAAGCATTGCGGTTTTGCAGCTACAGTAAAGGGCATGGAATGATGGCTGGAGATAGTAATAGCCCATGACGGTCACTTAACACTCAGGTTGAGAATGAACGAACTCTGGATGACGTTCTGGTTGCCTGAATTCTGGATGATTGTAGCTATTCCATTTGTAGTGCCAAAAGCATTGTCACTGACGTTGTTAGTACCAGTCGCAGTTGATGTGAGTACATTATTCCCAACCTTAGCATTTGATTCGGAAGTGTTAATGACGTTGTTCATCTCGTCTACCTGCACTCCTTGGCGGCCGGTCTGTTGTTCCATGTCAACGGATGATACGGCCTGCCCGATATCCACAACATTAATAGTGTCGATGGAGAGCAATTCGACAGGACTGCTTTCCGCTCGCAGATCCTGTACCAGAAAAGCACCAACCAAAAGCATAAGCGCTATCAATATTTTCATGGTTCGTCCCCTTTTGCGTACCGATATCTCCAGCCTGATTTGCTGCCTCTTTATCAATGTCGGAAGTAACGACCTGCCATCCTGATTCACATTATCCGGCTAGATCAATCTATTTCACACTACAATTGAACTTTAAGAAGAAAACAAAAGGGCAGCGTCACTTAGTCTTTCCAACTAGGTGACGCCGCCTGCATGGTACGACGGTTTACTGTTTTACTTGAGCGGGTTAAGGCTCATGTTGGACTGTACATTAACAGACTGTTGAATCAAAGAGTTCACACCGGTATTTTGTGATACGGCGGTGATACCAGCAGCATTTTGGAAAGCCGCACCGGATACATCATTGCTACCTGTGTGCAGGCCTGAGTGTTCCGCAAAAGCAATGCCGTTGGCAGACACTGTCCCGGAAAGTGCCGTGCTGGCTACGGCAACAGCAACATCGCCGATAGTCAGATTGACCGAGTTATTGTCAGCAGAGCTCGTGCTCGTGCTCGTGGAGTTAAAAGAATCTTCGTTCCTGGTTGAGGTCTCAGTTTCGGTTTTGGTGTTGAAAGAGCCTTTGTTTTCCACTGAGTTATCGGTTTTGGTGTTAAAAGAGCCATTGTTCTCTACCGAGTTATTAGTTTTAGTATTGAAAGAGCCCTTGTTCTCTGTAGATGTCTCGGTTTTAGTGTTGTTTTCTACGGAGTTGTCAGTTTTTGTGGAGGTGTTACCAGAAGCGACAGTGTTTCCTGAAGCAACTGCATTGCCAGAATCTCTATTGCTGGTGGAGTTATCCGTTTTGGTATCGGTTTTGGTCGCGGTGTTGAACGAACCCTTGTTGTTAGTAGAGTTGTCCGTCGGCGTTATAGTTGTTGTCTTGCTGAGGGTATTGCCGGATGCGACGTTATTCCCTGAAGCTACCGTGTTGCCAGATTCTTTGGTTACGGTCGTGGTCTCAGTGGGGGTGATCGTGGTGGACTTGGTGACAGTATTGTTGGAAGCGATAGTGTTACCGTTTTCTTTACTGACAGTCGTGGTTTCCGTCGGAGTGATGCTGGTTGTTCTTGTGTCGGTGTTTGACGTGTTGGAAGTACTGGTGGCTGTACTGTTGGCGGTACTGTCGTCAACGGCTACAGCTGCGCCGAGATTTACGTCTTCACCTGCCAGGACAACTACACTAGAAGCTGCTACCATCGACATTGCCGCGACCAGACCTAACATTTGCCTTTTCATTGTAGTCTCCTTTTTTTCCAGTTACATGCATGATAAGAAATAACTTCGCTAAACACCGCCGCATGATGCCATCCTCTTGTTACAACTTAGTTACAACTTGTAACTCCTTGTCTACCTCCCTTGAATTGAAATTATGCTGCTAATCTGTCCATTCCCCTGGTCGTATGTGGAACTACGTTTTGTCTTGCCTTCGTCCCACAACACTATGGCAAAGAGTCTCTGTCTGACTACATCTGGCGAAAAATATATTCCGGAACCACCACTGACATGACCTAGACCTTCATCGGCAATCAGCGTTCCCTCTAGATCTCCGTCAATAAGATCCTTATTATGGAAAGTAATTATGCTGCTTTCTTGTGTCTCTACCTTGATAGGATTACTCGAAACGACTGTAGGTTTAACATCATCTGACCTGTACTGGCTGTAAACGTTACCAGATGCATGATTTGACATACAATATGTGACACCGACTAACGCGCTAGTATCAATCGCAGACTGATCAGATACGGACTGCGTTTCCTTCTCGGCTGCTGCTGTGCCCACAATAAGTACGAGAATGATCGGGCTGTATAGTGCGTATTTCCAAAAACTCATGGCAGCCTCCTGTCGGGATGACTATCTCGTTAGTTAAAATACATGTAGCAAACGGCATGCCAAACAAAATAACCAATAAATACAGTTGTTTAATATTTTCATCCGTGTTTTATGAAGGGAATCAATCACATTACAAGTTTTACACTCAGGCTGGATTGACTAAGAACCTTTTAACTTTCGCCTGCTTATATCTGGCGGCAAGGTGTAAACCTGTAAAGCTTGTAAAGCATTTGTGTTTGGCGGGTTTGTTCTTAATGCAGGTTGAATGGGAGTTTTAATCCATTTTTTTCAATATCGCATAAAAAAAATCCACCCCCTGGCAGAAGAGTGGACTGCATGCTATCTAAAGCCAGTGGCTATATTGCGCTGTAAGAGTTTTTTCCGGGGACGGCGATTTCCAGTTTCTTGATCAGGGAATACATCGTCGGTCTGCTGACTTGCAACTCTTTCGCTGCATGTGCAACGACAAAGTTATTCCTTTCCAGGACATCATAAATCTTCTGGCGCTGCACCTCGAAAGGTATCTTAACTATCTGAACCACCTCGACCGGTCTCGTTTCGTTATTGATCTCCATATCAATCGGTTCAATATAGCTCCCTGTTGCCATAACCAGGCCGCGCCGTACTTTGTTGACAAGTTCACGGACATTGCCAGGCCAATTGTAATTGTGTATCGCTTCCAGCGCCGCATCTGAAAAGCCAATCAACGACGCCTGGTCGATTTTGCAAAACTTATTGAAGAAATACTTGGCTAATATAACCTTATCATCACCCCTTTCGCGAAGAGGAGGAAGCTTAATAGTGAAGCTGTTCAATCTGAAGAAAAGATCATTCCTAAAGCTTTTGTTCTCAACCATAGCCTCTAAATCACAATTTGTTGCAGCAATGATCCTAATGTCTACTTTTTTCCCCGATTTTCCTCCAACTCGTTCGATTTTGCGATCCTCTAGAAAGCGCAAAAGCTTTGCCTGAAGCCCTGGTGATAAGTCTCCGATTTCATCAAGGAATATTGAGCCACCCTCAGCAAGCTCAAAGCGTCCTTTTTTTGTTGCATAGGCACCGGTAAACGCGCCCTTTTCGTAACCAAATAGTTCGGCCTCCATTAAGCCTTCCGGAATCGCAGCGCAGTTGACTGCGATGAACGGCTTGTCTTTTCGTAGGCTCTTTTCATGAATGGCCTGTGCTGTCAACTCTTTACCCGTGCCGCTTTCTCCGAGCACCAGAATGTTCATGTCAGTTGCAGCTGCCCTTCTTATCATTGAGAATACTGTCAAAAGGCTTGGCGACGTACCTACGAACTCTTCCTCGCAGGTTTCATGGGATAGGTTCAAGATGTCTGCGTCCATAAGAGCAATAAATCGTTGTATGAAACTTGAATCCAAGTCCTCAAGTCGCATTCTAACACGTTCTATAAAGGTTTCCAGCAAATGTTTGCCATAGTAGTCGCCATCTGAAATTGTCATGTTTTTTCCGCATATTAGGCACGAATCAATCTTACAGTTGACACTCTGACCGCAGTACGGACATACGTCATGCTTAACTGGTAAATCCTGAAGATATTTCCATAACGACGCCATTGCTACTTTATTCGGAAAATAAAATTTTACGATTGCATCGCCGTTGTGATTTTTAACTAGTTCTCCAACAAATTTTATCAGTCCTTGCAACGGCAAATTTACACTGATGTAGAACTTAGTCTTGGGTGCGATTGACAGCCCGGCCAGGAGCCCGCCGCTTAAGCTCATTTCCTTGAAGCGCCCCACCTCCTCAAGATTTTCTGAGTTGTGCAGTTGCACCACTGTGGCTGCAAGATTAGTTGCAAATCTAACATCGAGACGCGGCATAGATTCTCTCCAATGTACGGGATACAACAGCAGAATTTGATTAGTATATCTAGAAGTTGTAGGGCACTCGTAAAGCCAACTGGACACCTGGTGCCGCCTCTGTCAGGCCTGCCCCCAGAGAAATGCTAAAACTGGCCTTATCGCTGTATTTGTGTGAGTAACCTATGAGAAGTGTGCCGAGTTGCATTATCATCGTGCCTGGCATGAGTACGCCATTTTGTTTGACCCGGCCGACTACGCTATGGTCGTACCCGATGCTTATGGAGGTTTTTTCGTTCAAGGCAAACCCCATCCCAAAGTTGAAGCCGATTATGTCGCCAGGATCGATTTCGCCGCGGCCAGAGAAAGTTCGCGGTATATTGTACATATAACTCACGCTGCCGAAAAATACGGCCGGGTCTGAAGGGACGACAACAGTAAACCCCGGTTGAATTCCCCAGAAACCGGAGCCGGTCGGGAGTTCTGTCGGGAGCCCGGTACCTGTGTCAATCGGCACTTCAAACGGGTTTTTGCCGGTATTTGACTTGGCTCGAACTCCCGCGATGTAATATGCGCCACCTGTCGCTGCATTTAGCTGGTAACGTAAACCTAACTCCACATCACCGAGACCCTTGCCATCAACAGAAAACACTTTAGTTGTATTGGAATCCTGCGATGCTGCATCCTGGCTCGACGACGTATCACTGCGATAGACATACGGCACCTTTGTCTCGATCTCAAGACGATTTGTTATACCGTATCGGAGTGCAAACGCTCCGACCAGTGTGTTGCTTTCAACATTCCTAATGTCGATGAGGCCCACAGTTATGGATGGAATAATTGTGTAGCCGACGAGTGCCACGCGGTTCGAAGACGAGTGTGAATACTGGAAAGAAGGCTCAATAACCAGCGCGCCTCTGGGTGTCAGCGCGCCACCCTGTTCGAATATCACGGCCCCTTCTATGGAATTAGAATCAGGGTCTGGAGGTTTGATCCCAACCGGGTGCGCTGGAAGCCGGGACTCCTTGTCGACAGAATTAGGAGTCTTCATCGTCCCCTTTGACTCGCTGCCGTCACCACCAGGTTTCCCTTCGATTTTGTCCTCCGCGTTGCCTGAGGTTACAAACCCAAATAGTAATAACATCAGTAAAACTAAAATTATTTTTTGCATAGATAGGCACCCATTTAATGATTGGTTTACAGCCACTAACATTATTGAACCAGACGAATGATATTAAGCGAACTATTGAGAAGTAACACCCTCACATAACACTAATTACAATCAAAGAATCTCCGCGCTCACCCCCTGTAACTCGACACCGTCGCCGTTCACAATCTTGAGACTTCGCAGAGAGAAATCCGGAGCAGTGTAACTTGTACCGATCGGGACATCACAGACTATTGTCAAGAACTCGCCAAGGCCCGAACCTGTAGCCTGTGGAACCAAAACTGTCAATAGTGCCGGTTCGGAGCCAACTGCGGGAACAAAACGACCTATAGTATAGATATCCGTCGGAAAAACGCCTGACGCATACACGGCGCGACTATCAGCCATGTAGAGCGCGAAGTCGCTGACTCTGACCGTGACACCGAGAGGAAGCGCAACTGTCACGGTAATTGCATAAATTGATGACCCTGGTTCCAGAGTCCCGCGTGTTGCCAACTTGATCACCTTTGTGCCACCACCTACATTGGTCAGATTGGTCGCGTTTATATCTTTTATGCCGGTCTGGTTTTGGCTTGATTGTAGGAATTTTGTTAGAGCCGTCTTGAGTTGGCCACTGGTTACCATTCCTAGGGTATCTCCTTTTGCAAGATCATTATTCATAGCAGCAATCGTGTCACTCACAGATCCGCCGTAATAATCATGTGCCATTTGCGAAACTGCCGCGAGCGCCAGGGTGTAGTCTTTCTGTGCCTGTTTGTTGGCAACATAGGCAAACGACTGCGCAGTCGGATCTATCGGTTGTGTTGCGACAATATCGGCCCTGAACATGTCAGAAACTAGCTTGTTGGCTGCCGCTATATTTCCGCCCACCAGCATCGGCATGCTTTTTCGCACAGCCAACTCGGTGAGCGGAGTAACCGCAATGGTCATGACGCTAGAGAGGGTGTCTATGGCTGCCCGCAGTGGGGCGTCCTGGGGAATGACAGATTCAAGCCCCGTGGCCTCATCGGTGTAGATGCCTGATACAGACACAAGCATGGGGCCTGTCACGTTGAGGCTTGCACTGTAAAGCCCAAATACATTTGTTTTTGTCGTTTTCAAACGCATACCGACCGATCCATCGCTGTTAAGAGCAAAGATTGAAACGTCTCCGCCCCTGATAATCCCTTTCGAAGCCACGCCATTAACACTCTTCAAGAGCACATTGGCCGCTGGACCCTGTGGGGCATTGTCACTGCCCTGGAAGCCACCCGCGCTGCAACCGCAAAGGCAGGCAAGAATAATGAGGCTGACAGCCGTTACACGTATCGTAATACCCATACAGTCACCACCTTTTCTCTCGTACTTTGTTGCCACTACGATTTCGTAGCGTTCCCGTGCTCTACAGGCGAAGTGAACCGACGATGATCCGCAGAATCAAAACCACGTCGCTTATATCGATTTTCCAGTCTGGTGCCGGCAATCCGTTCTTAAGCGGCCCGATGTCCCCCTTGACAAGATAGTTATCCAGTTGAGGGGTCATGCCGACTGACACTTGCAAAGCTAAGAGCGTGTCGGCAATATCAACATGCCCATCACCGTTGATGTCGCCGTTAGGTGTCTCGAAAATCACACGGCGCTTGACGGTCGACGTATTGCCAGCCTCATCGGATGCCGTAACCGCTATGATGTACACCATCTTCTCAGTAAGCGGTATCTTCACCGAGAACGTGCCATTAGTGACCGGCGCCGGGTAGGGTACCGAATCCATTGTAATTGTCACGCTAACGCCGGTCTGGGAATCAGAGGTTGTCCCGGATATCACAATACTGTCCTGCGTGGAGCGGACGTCTCCTGCTGGTGTTGTAACATCAAGAAGTGGCTTTTCATTATCGTAGGTAACCGTTACGCTTTTTGTCGACTGCCGATTCGCGTTGCTGGTGACGACGACATCGATGGTGTTGCGTCCGACGGCAAGTCCGACATTCTCAAGCGTGAAAATATTTCCTGACACCGGCACATCGCTGTAACTCTGGTCCAGACCGGGACCGGAGACATGGATCGCTATACTGCACTCCTTGTCGATTTTGCCGGTTATCGTGACGCTTGGCAGGTTGGTTTTGTATTCACTGACTGGCGAATTTATGGTGACACTGGGCGCAGTTGGGTCGAGGATTACCGTACGCACCTCGTAGGCCGTGTTGCCAGCTTGATCGATTGCAACCAAGGTGATGACGTTAGATCCGACAGCCAACGTCACGCTGTAGTTGAACACACCGTTAGCGTCAAGCGGCACATCAACGCCGTTTATCGAGAAGCGTTGCATCCCCGAAAGAAGATCACTGACTGTTCCGCTGATAGGTAGAACCGCCTCGTTAGTGTATGTGTTGTTGGGAAGTGTAGATATCGCCATAACGGGTGAGGTAAGGTCCCAGGTAAGCAGTTCCGGCTCGCTCGAAGCTGTATTTCCAGCAGCGTCAGTCGCGGTAATAGTCAGCGCGTAGACTCCCTCCTTGTCAGGGGTAACTGCCGTGGAAAGGGCGGTCGGCGAACCAAAGTCGATTGTTCCAGGACCGGAATAGCTCCAGACGAAAGTCATGCCGAGCGGGTCACTGGCTGACGCTGTT
>JGI24147J20444_1001190_pt1 | contig 13163 bp, 11 predicted proteins | sample BarGraIncub1133A_FD_20444 | JGI IMG/M metagenome (IMG submission 20444) | reverse complement strand
GAAATCCGCCCCTTCGATCCCCTGGCTGGTAACCGGCTTGAGAAACGCCACCGACAGCGAGCGTGGCTGCTGATCGCCTTTTTCTGCGAAGACATAACTGGCATAGGCGCGGCTGCCAAAGCTGTTTTGTTTCCCTTCGGGAGCGACCTTCACCGCCGCCTCTATCAAGGCTTTGATAGATTTTTGCGCCAACTCTTCATCACCGCCGAGATTGTCAACAAGCAGCGCCCGATTGATGCAGATATAGGAATAGAAAAGTCCGGCGGCAAATCCGGTTTCGCCGATGTGAGCTGCCCCGGAATCCGCACTGCCGTCGTTCAGATCATCAACGGCGGTAAAGTAATCGTCCTCTATCACTACCGGATGAACGCTGATAGCATGGGCAACCTGACAGGCGGCTTCGACGTTGTAGGCCGGAGACGAGGCCAGCATACGACCGAACATGGCAATATCGGCTGACTGGCCCTGCTTGCGCAACAAGTCAAGCTCCGTTTCCTCCGGTGCCCTGCTTTGGGATATAAGCGTTTCAACCAGGCTCTCAATCCCTTGAATTTCAGAAGGACTGACATGCACGAGTTGTTCTATTTCCAGGTCAACCAGCAACTCTTTCTCCTTGGCCTTTTTCAATGCCCCAAAAACTCCGGCAATCTTTTGCGCCCATTCTTTTGCCTGTTTTTCCTTTACGCCACCGGCAACAAGTTTTTCGTAAGCCATGATGCCCAGCAGTTTTGTTCTTGTTCCTACGTGCTGACTCAATGCTTGTTGAAACAAATCCGATGTTCTCCAGGCCCGTTTCAGGCTCTGGGAGGAAACACGTAACCGGTCAAAACCACCCATCTTGGCAGTCTTGGGTCGTCCCTGGTCGTCACGGTTAAGATTGGCGGGTGGGTATGATGTCAGCAGGTGAATTTGTACGAAACGGCTCATAGGGTAGTTCCTCCTTTGGAATCTGATTTGGATTGTTTTTTTGTTAAAGTGCGGAAGTAATCACTGGCCCAGCAAAAGGCGAGACGGTGTTGCGGATTGCGATCAACCCCCTTACGGTATTCATGCATCCAATGCAGGATGTCGTTTGCCAACGAAAACAAGTTAACGTTACGATCCAGCATCTTCACTGCTCGTATAAGTCGCCGAAAAAATTCTGTAGGATCATGACTTTTTTGTAACTGCTGGAAACGAAGTTCACTCATACGGGGTTTATCTCCGCCATCCTTGGGAGCGGCCAACTGAGCTGCAAAGCTTATTGTTTCATACTGACCCATTTCATGCACATTTGCATGTGCCAGCACAGCGGCTACCAGCGCCGAAGCAGACAGATGACCAGACTCTGCCCACGATTCCGGCATTTTTTGCAAAAAATTGAAAAATGGTTCGGAAAGCAAAACGTCATCAGGACTTTCGGCACGTCGAAGTCTGGCACGTTCACCCGGTTTTTCATCTATCGACTTCCGCCAAGCCAGCAACCTTGCACAAATTGCTGGGTCTCTAAGAAAGTAATACGTCAGCTTGTTTTCCATCAGCCCCCTCCTTTTCAGGTAAAGCATTCGCTTTTATTTTTTTCATCGACTTGCAGCCATAAATCAATCTTCCCAACCCGTCTCGCTCCGAAATGATTCGCTTCATATCCATATCTTCATTCGATGCCTCTAGCACCCAGCTATCAAAGAGTTGCAGAGACAACGAAATGAGTGTCTTTTCCCACTTTGAATACAGCTCCGGTGGTGGCATTTCCTGTTCTACAGGCACCTTGGACAACTGCTCCAACAGCTCATAAAAAACCGGTTCGCTCCGTTGCCAAAAGTCCTGCGATACCGTGTTCATATCCCCCTTAGCATCCTCGGGGCGTCTAAACCAGGCGGCCTTGACCTGTTTGCGCAGGATACTGCTGACATCATTGGCAACCGTAATCAGCTCATCCGCCCATTGCAGCAGCTTTTTGCGCTGTTGGGGAGCTAGATTAAAGAGCGGAAATGTATGATCATACCAACAACGGGCTTTCATATTGTCCATATCAAAGCCGAAACACCAGAGCCGAGCCGTTCGCTGGATTTTCAATTCAGGAGCCCGCTGTTCCGAATAGCGTCTGACAATCTTGGCTGCAGCGTCGCCGTTATCATCGTCGGCAAGTGTCAAAACGAGCCAGTGACGATACCCCAAGCCGCCTTGTTGACCTTTCAGCGATAAAGGCGGTTTTTCCTTCTTCGGATCAAAGCGATAGGGGGTCAGCGGATGCACCCAGTTACCGACATAATTGACTCCGTAATTGCGCGTCCGGTATTCCTCCACCAACGCCACGTTTTTGGCATCGCACAGGTCGCAATCACCGGTGACAGACTCACCTGAAAAATCAATCCGAATCCGGCGTGGCATTCCCCAATATGCCTGGAGCGGATGAACACTTTCCGGGGTGGTTTCCGCGCCGTTTTTCTCCGAGGTACGGGTTGGCCCCATCCAAGGAAACACCCCTGCCACCCTGTCTTGCCGATATTCGGGCATATCTTCGCGATCAAGGACATTCAGCCAAAGCGTCTGCCAAAGTGGCATCTGTTCCGGCGGCAGTACCAGAGTTGTCAACGGACCGCCACCGCGCAACCCTACCCGGTGCCCGACACCTCCCGACGGTGCATTGGTCTGGAGGGTAAAGAGCGCCATGGCCGCGCAGCTCTTGCACACATGCTTGACCGTGTCCCGCTTGACAAAATGATCCAGGTTATCCTTGACCGTCTTGCCGCCAGGGGCCTCTATCAGTAGCGATGCGATCCCCTTTTTCTCGCCATCAGGCATTGCATAATCCTGCATGAACGCCGGGCCATCGGACTTATCGAACTCAAAAGCCGCTGCCAGCGCTTCCAGCCGGGTTCGCAACAACACCGCATCTGGTGGCTTATCCCAATATTCCAGCCATTCTTCCAAATCTTCCGACGCAAAGCCGGTTTGCAACAGCCCAATCAGAAGTTGGTACATGGCTCCCTGAAAATCCGCTCGTGGCGCGTCCAGCTCCATAACCGGGTCTTCCAGTTCCGCAACCTGCCATGGCGCTATCATACCCCTGCCGCTCTTTGCCCGAATAACCGGTATCCAGGCGTCTTTAATCAGATTCATCGGCACCCTCCTTCATCTGGATTCCCCACCCCATCAGTTTGTCGTACCAGTTCGACAGCTCCGCAGTCAGCGGAAACAGCTCGACCCATTTCAATACTTTTACCTCTTCTTTCAACGTCTCCAACGAACTTCGCACATCCGCCGGTATTGCCTCTTTTGCCTTGAGCCAGGCGTTTCGCGGCACACTCACCATACTCAAGTCCCAGGCGAAATGTTCATCATCCGCATAGGGCCGCCAAACATCGCCATCAGCACGCACCAGCGCCACCCGTACCGTGTCGTCACCCAATCTGGTCGGGATTTTTGTTTCTTCCTCCCAGCCGCCGGAATCCTCGGCGCTTGTCCTTGAATATCCTTTGGTAAGCTTCAAAGCATTCATCCGGGCAACACCCGACTTCGCATAAGCATCGGCAATAGCCTTGAAGCTCAGTTCCTGAAGAGAAGCGGGGATTGTGTCCTGCGCTTCTTCACCATAGACGCCTTCGATCAAACCTCGCGCATCACCCGGCATACTCAGCTTACCCGCCGCGCCGAGCAACTGCTGCGTCAACCACAACTGCCCCACATTTTGGTACACCTTCTGAGTACCGGGGAGCGCCACCTTCAGCCAGTTTTCCACCGGTGTCTCGCTCGCCGCTGGGCCAAAGAGATAAAACACTGGCGCTTCCCGCAGATCCACCGCGCCCTCAGTCTCCAGGCGATTCCCAAATGCATCGCGGATATGCCGATGCTCTCGCCCCATGCGCTGAATAATCAGGTCAATCGGGGCAAGGTCGGAAATCATCAGGTCAAAATCAAGATCCAGCGACTGCTCTACCACCTGAGTCGCGATCAACACCCGTCCACGCCGCATCTCAGCTGTTGAGTTCTTGCCAAAAAAACTTAAGGTTTCCGACTCGATCCGTTGCCGATCAATCATGGCAAAGCGGCTGTGAAAAAGGGAAAGACGTTCCTTGTCCAGCCATTCCTGTCGCGCCAGCAGACGATAGGTTTTGATGGCATCGCCAACCGTGTTGCGTACCCAGCAGACGCATTTGCCCTGTTCAACCGCCTGACTGATTCGCTCCAGCACATCATTGGCATCATGAAGAAGCTTCACCTTTACAGTGCGTTCTACCTCCCGACGGGTGGCCAATGGCGTTTCGATCTGTTCCGGTGCTGGAAAATGGGTTGCAAGCGGATATTGTTTCGTCTCTTTTAAAAGCGGAGCTTCCGTGCCAGCTCCCTTGCTGAAGGCCTGCAAATACTGATTGCGCATGTCAAGCGGCAAGGTGGCTGAGAGGAGAATGACGCTGCCACCCTGTGCAGCATGGTATTCGAGCAGCGTTTGCAGCAATTTGTTCATATACGGATCAAAGCTGTGAACCTCATCAATAATCAGAAGTTTCCGCGCCAACCCCAGACAACGCAAGGACTGATGCCGGGCTGGCAACACCGCCAACAAGGCTTGATCCAGAGTGCCGACTCCCACCTCTGCCAGCAGCGCCTTTTTGCGGCTATCCGCCAGCCAGGCGCTGCACACTGCCTCTATGGTTTCGTCGTCACGATCATAGCGTCTTTGGGAGTCAGCATGTTCCGGCAGGGAAAGGGATTTTCTGAACGCATCGGAGAGATGCCGTGCGCCGTGAGCCAGCACCAGCGATGGCGCGGCATCTTCCGCATATAGCCGCCGGTACGCCTTGCCCAGACGTTCGTACATGGCGTTGGAGGTAGCCATGGTAGGAAGCGCCACATACAGACCATCCGCAAGACCGTTGGCCATCAGCCGATGTGCCAGAGTCATCGCGGCCTCGGTCTTCCCTGCGCCGGTGACGTCTTCAAGAACGAACAACTGGTTACCGGGAGCCAGTTCAACATTCTCGGCCCATTGCTGCAAGGGGGTAAGCGTGGTTATGAAATTGAACATATGTTGGGTATTCAGATAGGGAGCAATGAGAGACGGTTCAAGTTTTGCTTCTTTTACTGCCTTTACGGCAAACGTCAGGGCGTTGTTTTGCCAGTACTCGTCAAGTGGAATTTCCTGCTGACAAAACTCGTCAGGATGCCGGCTGGAACCGAGCCAATCCGCCAGCACCACAAGTCCGGCCAGATTCCATGACGCATTCTTCAGGCGGTTACAAAATTCCTTGTCAGCCATGATATCAACGACATCCGCAGTGACAAACATTCGAGATACTTCAAGCAGGTAGTGCCAGGCGGCTTCTTTGTCTTGAGTGTCAAAATGTTGTGAAATGTAAAGCCCGGAAGTTTTTGGTGGAATACCGTGGTGACCGGTAACAATCTGCATCCAGACATCAAGCGTCCATCTAAGTTGTCTAGAGTTAGAACCGTGTGCAAGCCAGGTATCTTCCGCCTCAAGTCGATCACGCATGCCGTCATCGTCGGACCACAGACAGTACCCGAGAGAGTCGTGACGTTCTGTGTATTTTTTCCGCTCATCTGGTTTGATCAGGTCATGAGACAAGCCGGGAACCAGTCCTTGGAAAACCACGGCAAATTTTCCGATATCATGGAGGCAGAGAAAAAAAGCGAAACAGCGTTGCAGGAATTCCGGCGTAATTTCCAACTGCTGTGCAAGACGTTGGCAGAGCGGCTTGTCGGGATCAAGCAACAATAAGCCCACCGCCGCCACATCCAGACAATGGTAGGGTAGCAGGTGATAGCGTTTTCCATCCTTCTCAGCTTTACCCCAGTAACGGTAATAGGTTTTCATTTGGGCTCGAATTCTGCGGTCAATTACCGCCTCATTTTTTATTCATGACAACTACCAAGGCCAGAATTATGGCAAGCGCTCCGAGACCAGGCCCACTGATGCCATTTGCAGAACTGATGATTCCACTGACAAAAACTGATACTGTTTCCATACGCCCTCCACAAATTACAAACTATAGAAAGGATAGGGACACAAATGGGTAATGTCAAGGCCATATTTTAAGATAGGTATGGTTTTACAATTTGCGTTATATTAAAAAAAATGTTACACGTAAATTACGTTCCCTTTTAAAGGGATGAACCGATAGGAATGGTTTTGAATAAAATCATCTCGGTACTGTTCCCCGCACCTCGCGGGGCCGAGCCGGGCAAGCAATTGCCCGGCTTTTTCCACTTCCCCCAATATCGCACCATCCCCCCAACCCGGGCGAACACGAGGTTCGCCCCTACAAACATCGGGTGCTGCAAGCAGCGCCCCTGCACAAAATAAAACCCGACCCTAGCACACAATTCCGTAAACACACCGTATTCTAATAATTCTCCATCAGCCACGCCCAAATCCGGGCCGCCAGCCTCGCATCATCCAACGCCCGGTATCTGAACTCTGCGATAATAACACCACCCTCCAGAGCCACCGCACCGACTTCAATTATCCGCCCTCACCGCTAGGCTGGCAGGCCGCTGGTTTCCACATCAACGGCAATATATCTGGAACTGTTATTCATTACTATTTCCTCTGATTTTATGTACCACATGTATGCGTCAAAATAAGTCGCAGCCTTCTCATTGTTGAAAAAAAACGCCCACCGGTTTCCCGGAGGGCGTTCATTTCTACCGCGTTAAAACAATATCCTACATCCCCAACGCCTTCTCAATCCTATCGCACAGTGTCTTTAATACCTTGATTCTGGCGTAATACTTGTCGTTGGCCTCGACCAGCGTCCAGGGGGCAATTTCGGTGCTGGTACGATCGATCATGTCACAGACCGCCAGCTCGTACTCGCCCCACTTCTCCCGATTGCGCCAATCCTCATCGGTAATCTTATAGCGTTTAAAACCGATCTTCTCCCGTTCCTTGAAACGCCGGAGCTGCTCTTCGTTGGTAATGGAAAGCCAGAATTTTACGACCACGGTTTTGTTACGGATCATCTGCTCTTCGAAATCGTTGATTTCCCCGTAGGCACGCATCCAGACGTTCTGTTCGCAGTACCCTTCGACCCGCTCCACCAATACACGCCCGTACCAGGTGCGATCAAATATGGCAAAACGGCTTTTGCGGGGGATATTGCGCCAAAAGCGCCACATATAGGGTTGGGCACGCTCTTCCTCGGTCGGCGCGGCAACCGGGATAACCCGGTATTGACGGGCATCGAGCGCCTGAATGATGCGCCGTATGCTCCCCCCCTTTCCGGCGGCATCGTTCCCTTCAAACGCAACCACGACCGACAGTTTTTTAAAATCGGGATGACGGGTCAGCAGGTTGAGTTTACCCTGATATTTTTCCAGTTCACTTTCGTACGCGGTCTTTTTCAGCTTTTTGGTCATGTCCAGCGTCTGCAGGATCAGCAGATTATCGATAGTCGGCAGAATGGGGGGAATCGGTATCTCGTGACGGGGTGGCTCCGGGGTATCGAGGCGCTGACGCATGGCGCTGAGGATCGCCTTGCCGATGGTCAGATACCGATAACGCGGGTCAGTTCCCTCGACGATTGTCCAGGGGGATTCGGCGGTACTGGTTGAGCGCAGCATCCGTTCGGATACTTTGCGGAATTTGTCGTACTGCTTATAATGATCCCAGTCGGTATCGGTGACTCTCCAGCGCGTTTTGGGATCATTTTCCAGCAGTTTGAGCCGTTTTTTCTGTTCATCATGTGACAAGTGCAGCCAGAATTTGAGAACCAGCGCACCCTCGTCACAGAGCATCTTCTCGAAACGGATGATCCGCTCCAACTGCTGGTCCAACTCTGAATTTTTGATCGTGCCGTAGACATTATCTACCAGCGGCGCCGAATACCAGGTGCCGATGAAAACGCCTACCTTTCCCCGTGGGGGGAGCACTCGCCAGTAGCGATACATCTGGGGGCGCTCCATCTCCTCATCGGTCAGATCGCGCAGTGCGTGGGTTTCAATGTGGCGCGGGTCCATCCACTCATTAAGAAGATTAACCGTTTCACCCTTGCCGGCACAATCGACGCCGGCAACCAGAATGATCACCGGGAACTTTTTCGACTGGAACAGGTCCAGCTGCGCGTCCAGCAACCCCTCGCGCAACCCGGGGATTTCCTCTTTCCATTGCTCTTTGCTGATCTTGTGACCCAGTTCGGCAGATTCGAACATGATGCCCTCCGGTGTATCCTGGATGTGGCGCAACCCGCACAATTATCTCAGCGTATTATCTGCCGGCCAGCTCTTTTGATTTGAGGCAGGCCGCCTCAACCGCATCCATGACGACGCCGCGAAAAGCGCCGCTTTCAAGAGCGTGCAGCGCCGCAATGGTCGTCCCCCCTGGTGACGTCACCTTTTCTTTCAACAGGGACGGATGCTCGCCGGTCTCTACCACCATCCGCGCCGCGCCAAGCACTGTCTGGGCAGCCAATTGGGCCGCGACATCGCGCGGCAGGCCGTTCTTGACTCCGGCATCTGACAGCGCCTCAATAAAGGTAAAAACGTAGGCAGGCCCACTGCCGGAAAGGCCGGTGACGGCATCCATCAGCTTCTCTTCCACAGAGACCGCGATCCCGACCAGGGCAAAAATCTGGCGGGCAAGATCCAGATCTTCCGCAGATGCTTTGCGGCCGGTGCAGACGGCGGTCGCCCCCGCACCGATCAGGGCCGGAGTGTTGGGCATCGCCCGTATGACACGACAGCCCGGAACCAGATTCGCTTCGATTTTTGAACTCGGTATTCCGGCCATGATTGAAATCACCAGTTTTCCCGGGGTGACAACCGGTTCAATCAGGTCAAGAACAGTGGCAGCCTGTTGCGGCTTGATCGCCAAAATGACAACATCGCCCCACTCTGCCGCTTCTGCCGCATTAGCAACAATCCGGACGTTTGGATAGAGTGCCGTCAGTTCGTCCCGCCGTTTGGGATTGATTTCCGCCACGCAGATCCCGGCACTATCATCCTCACGCAATAGTCCCCGCATGATCGCCTCGGCCATGTTGCCGCCGCCGATAAAAGCGATTTTACGTATAGTCACCATTTTGCTCCCCCAATTATACTAATGTACGCTGCTTTTCGTCACCAGAGCAACACCGACACAGATCAGACAGATACCGGCCCAGCGCATGCCACCGACCTGTTCTCCAAGAAACCACTGCGCCAGAAAGGCAACCACCAGGTAACTGAACGCCTGGAGAGGCAGGGCAACCGATAGATCCTCCCACGACAACACCGCCAGCCAGAGACCAAAGTACACCGCCTGCATCGCCGTGCCAAAGATCAAGCGCCAGTTGGTCAAGGCCTTGAATACGGTGTCGACGATCTGACGAAAACTCATAGCCGAGATATCGCCGGCGCCCTTCATCCCCTGGGTCAGAAAGATGTCACCGACCGCACCGGCAGTAATCGCTATCAACATGACAACCAGCGTCTTCAGCATTTTACCTCTCCACGGTAGTTTTGTACCTGTATCTGCAATTCCTGCAGCCGCTGCCTGACGAGCGGGCTGGTGATGGCGGCAAGCTCTTCCTGATGGAGATAATCGGGCATGCGGCGGGTGATCTCGGCATCAGGCAGCATACCGGGATGAAAATAGATCTCCGTCAGACCTTCTTGGAGTCCATCAATGATGTTGAGGATATAGGTCTCTGTCATCCGCCCCGAATTAAGCACCCCTTTGACCTCCGAGGCGTACTGAACTCCGATCCGGTCGAGCTCCGGGCGGGCATGATCGGTCAAACGACCGAAAATAAAGCTTTCAAGAGCCTTGCCAAATTTCCGATCAGGGTCGAAGCGCAGGTTATGGGCAAGCCGCTCCTGGGCCAGGCGAAAAGTGGTGATGCCATAGCGAGGCATCAATTCAGCCAGAATTCGGAACACTGTTGGATGCAGATGTATGTTCAGGTGCCCATCGATGTGTGTCAGTGAAATACCGGCATCGAGCACCTTTTTGATTTGAGCCTCGATCTCCCGTTTTAGCTGGCAGTAGAGACCTCTATCGAAAAAATAACGGATACCGGCCATGACGGCATTATCGGTAAAATTGCCACTGGCATCCACCAGAGCAGGTATTTCATCCGGAGGCAACACCCCCCGCCCCTGTACAAGGGTCAGATGCAGCCCGATCTGGAGACCGGGATTGCGTCGGGCAATCTTGACAGCCTCGTCAAACGCTGCCGCACCCGGCATGATCGACGCGCACGTCAGAAGCCCATTGTTCCACCCCTGTTCGACCGCCCGGTTGACGCCGCGGGAAAGTCCGAAGTCGTCAGAAGTGATGATCAGCTGTTTCATTTACAGTCCGAACAGGAATCTTTTCGTTTCCTCATATATTCGAGGTACTGTTTCCCTTCCTTAAGCAGTTTGCGACGCTCATCGCCATCAAGTATCATCCGGCCGATGCTGCGTGCGATATACTTCGGACGGAAATAGAATTTGTTATAAAACTCCTCGACCGAGTTGAAGATTTCCGTATTGGAGAGGTTGGGATAGTTAATGACGCACTTCTGATGGCCGCTGGCATCGAGGAAACTGTCCGAAGAGATCCATCCTTGCTGGACGCAGAGCGTATAAAATTCGGTGCCCGGATAGGGCGATGCCAGGGAAGCCTGAATCGAATTCAGGTCGAGCTTCTTGGCAAAATCAATCGTTTGTCGGATGGTTTCTTTGGTCTCGCCCGGCAAGCCCATGATGAACGCGCCATGGATCGACAGCCCCAGTTTTTTGCAATCTTTGGCAAATTGTTCCGCCTGGGCAACCGTGACCCCCTTTTTTATATTCTTCAGAATCTGGTCATTGCCGCTCTCAAAACCGACCACCACATGCCGTAAACCGGCCTCACGGAGCGTTTTCAACGTTTCGTAATCGGTGTTGGCCCGGGCATTGATCGTCCAGGAGATGCCGAGCGGCTTGATCAAACCGGCAATTTCACGGGCATGTTTCCGGTCAGCGGTAAAGGTGTCGTCGTCAAATGAGAGCTCACGCATTTCAGGAATATTGTCGACGATCCACTTGATCTCCTCATACACATTCTGAGGAGAGCGGACCCGCATGGTACGGCCGGAAAAGGTCTGCGGCCAGAGGCAGTAGATACAGTGCGACGGGCAGCCGCGACTGGAATAGATCGAAACGTAGGGATTTTTGAAATGCGGGATAACGTACTCCGCAATCGGCAGATCCCGTTTGTATATCGGCGCCACAAAAGGAAGCGCGTCCAGGTCGGCTATCGGAGGTCGGTCGGGGGTAGTGGCAACCTTTCCGTCCTTTAAGTAACTGATGCCGTCTACCCGGCTCCACTCGCGCCCTTCACAGAGCTCTTTAACGGAGTAATCGAACTCTCCCCGACAGACGATATCGATAATCCCAACCCCAGCCCGAAGCGATTCTTCCGGCAGCACGGAAACATGCGGGCCGGTCAGCACCGTCACGATACCCGGTTTGACCTCCTTGATTCGACGGGCGGTCTCGATGTCTATCTGCAGTGTCGGTGTGGAGGTGTACATCACCACCATGTCGAATTCCTGTGCAATGGCGATGCACTTCTCCAGATCAAATTTTTGCACCGGAGCATCTACGACACGGCTCCCTTCAATCATGCCGGCAGGAAAGCAGAGCCAGGTAGGATACCAGAAAGAGGTCACTTCACGGGAGGCCTGATAGCGGGCACCAGCACCGCCGTCGAAATCTTCAAACGTTGGAGGGTTTAAAAAAAGCGGTTTCATTACAACTCCTTGACTAAGTATGGACCATTACAAATAGCAGGTATTCTGGCGTAAAGTCAAGATTTACAAGGCCGGGCGCCAGTAAAAACGGGGTACCCGATCTGGATACCCCGCATGGCATCAACGTTCAAAGACGCCCTGCTATTTTTTCGGCTGGGTAGCGGTCACCCGATCCTTAACCTGTTCATACAGCACCGGCGGCATTATTTTCCTGGATCTTAGCTGCGTTTTATTGGCGTACGGTCTCCCGGCAATAATTTTAGCAGCGTAGGCAGCACCGATTCCAGGGACGGCCTTCAGTTCGGCATCAGTGGCGCTGTTGATATCGATGACCTTGGCCTTGGCTGCGGCTTTCGTATCTGCTGCCTTACCTTTTACATTTTCTTTAGCGGCCGGGACAGAAGCTTTTGAGTCGGATTTCACAGCGTCGCCAGCTGTCTTTGTCGCACCTTTTATATCAGCGGCAAAGCCAAGTCCGGCAGACAACAGTACTGAGACGGCAAGCAGAGCGGTTTTGGTAACAATTTTCATCGGCACACCTCCATTTATGTACTATTTGCGTATGAAGTATTCTTCTACAAACAACATCCAAATATGTCAATCAGGATTTATGTAGCAGCATACCATATATACAGTTTCACCTCAGAAAACTCCGGAGAAGACAGTAGCCGTAACCATTCGCAAACAAAGATACACGTAGATTGCAAGAAATTCTTTTCCTTGCCCTTCCGATTATGGTAGGAAGTCAGGTACTTATTATAGCCGCCGCAACGTCCACCATTTCTGCAGATCAAAGGAGAAAAAACGATGAGCAACAAAAAAGCAGAGTTAACGTTCAAATATGTATTCAATTACGGCTACAACCCTTCTTATGTCAACGGCGCCCAAGGCGGATTTTCCCCTCGCGGTGAAATGGTGATTAACTTTTACCTTGAACGACAGCCATTGCCGGATTCCATTTCACATGAGATCACTCCTGAAGGTGCAATTGGCCACGAAACCGGCGTAGAACCCAAAAACCTGGCCAACAGCATGGTTCGTTTTATTGATACCGGCGTTGTCATGAGTTACGAGAATGCAAAAGTATTTCACGCCTGGATGGGGGATAAACTGCGAGAAGTCGAAGAAATGCACAAGGCCCGCACCGAATTTGAACAATCACAGGCAGTCGGTCAGGCATAACAGTAGTGGTAAAGAGATGGAGAGAAGATCTTGATCGGGCGGCGCTTATACATACGGTGAGCGCCGCCCTGACGGGAGACAGGTACCGCCTGGAGGCGGCATCTATCATGTCCCAACGCGTTCCAGTTCAACGTGCCTCCTGAAATTCTCCTGCCGCTGCTCTTCGGAGCAGCCTTTATCGCCGGCTTGGTCGATTCCATCGCGGGCGGCGGCGGGCTGATCACCGTCCCCGTCTTGATGGGCATCGGCCTCCCCCCCCCGGTCGCACTCGGCACCAACAAA
>JGI24147J20444_1001177_pt1 | contig 13313 bp, 15 predicted proteins | sample BarGraIncub1133A_FD_20444 | JGI IMG/M metagenome (IMG submission 20444) | reverse complement strand
GCTGCTGCTTTTTTGTGGCTTGGTTTTGAGACTTTTTTAATTCTATATTTGTATTCTCATAATTTACCAATTATTTCTGATCTTTATTTTTGGTTACGTCAAACCGGTGTAGCTGAAATTACGGCTACTGGAAGTAGCTGGCCGCGCATTTTTATGCAATCCCAAATTTATGCGGCAGTGGTAATTTTAATTAGTACTTTTAGTATCAAGCTTAAAAGCAAAAGTCTTTGGGTGCTAACAGTCTTGGCTTGGGGTGTTATCTTTTTATCAATGTCCCGTAGTTTTTGGTTAGGGCTAGCTATCTCTTTATTGTTAGGTTTAATTCTTAATTGGCGTCAGCTACTTAAAAATCTATTATTTATTATTCCGAGTGCTTTAATGGGAGCGGTTTTAATCTTTTTAGTAGTTATTTTTCCCATTCCCAGATCTGGTTCTTTTTCTTTAACTTCTTTTGCCAGTCGAATTAATTTGACTAGTGATGAAGCAGCTGTAGCTTCGAGATGGTCGTTATTGCCAGTGTTAGTTCAGGAAATCAAGCAAAGCCCTATTGTCGGACGCGGTTTCGGTTACAGTGTGACTTATAAATCAAGCGACCCCCGTATTTTAGCCAATAATCCGAGCGGGGAATATAGCACGTATGCTTTTGAGTGGGGGTATCTAGGTTTATGGTTAAAATTGGGTATTTTAGGCCTTATTAGTTACTTATGGCTGTTAGGTAAAAATATTTATGTTGGCTATAAACAGCATACTTTCTTATTTTTATCATTAGTTTTTATTGGACTTATTCACATCTTTACACCTTATCTCGATCATCCCTTGGGAATAGCTTTAATCCTGATGATAGTCGTCTTGACGGAGTCTTGCTTAAAACTAGAAAATAACGTATATTAAATTGCATAAATTCAAATAAATAAATTACTATGCCCGAACAAATTATGACCCAAGAGGGTTACGACAAATTAAAAGAAGAACTTGATCAATTAAGCAAAATTAGAAGAAAAGAAATTGCTGAACGAATTGAGCGCGCTAAAGAGTTAGGTGATCTCTCGGAGAACGCCGAATACAGCGAAGCCAAAGATGCCCAAGCCCTTAATGAGGGTCGAATCATGGAACTTTCTAATACTTTAAAGAATGTCACAGTAGTAGAAAAAGCCACGGGTAGTGATCATATTGTGATGGGTTCCAAAGTAGTTGTTAAAGTTAATGGTCAAGAAAAAGAATATACTATCGTTAGTTTTAATGAAGCCGATCCGTTAAATGGTTTAATCTCTAACGAATCGCCACTAGGAGTTGCTTTTATCGGTAAAAAGAAGAATGAAACAGTTGATGTCGAAACTCCTCGTGGTTTAGTACAATATAAAATAGTCAAAGTAATCTAATAATTATATGGACAACGCCAATTTAGTTCTAAGTGCTGGCAGCGAACGCGAAGATCGTTTGCATAAGCTGGAAGAACTAAAAAAATTAGGCATTGCCACTTATCCAGCGGCTGTTAAGCGCGATCATACTATCGCTGAAGTTTTTAGTGATTTTGAAAATTTATTAGAAAATAAAAAAGAGTTTTTTATAGCCGGCCGATTACGTTCTAAACGTGAGCATGGTAATTTAGCTTTTGCTAATTTAGAAGATGCTTCCGGTAATATTCAATTAGTTTTTTCTAAAAAAGATTTAGGTATTGAGAGTTATAAGATTTTTATTAAATTAATTGATACGGCTGACTTTATTCAAGTTAAGGGCTCAGCTTTTTTAACGCATAAAGGTGAGAAGAGTTTATTTGTGACGGAGTGGGGCTTATTAACCAAGGCTCTACGGCCCATTCCTGACGCTTGGTACGGCTTAAAAGATGAAGATGATAGATTACGCAAACGTTATCTCGATTTGCTGCTTAACCCAGAATTACGAGAGATATTTTATAAGAAAGCCAAGTTTTGGGAAACGGTTCGTGATTTTATGAAGCGCCAAGGTTTTTTTGAGGTGGAAACGCCAACTATTGAGGTGACTACGGGCGGGGCCGAAGCTAATCCGTTTAAAACTCATCATGATGATTTTGATATTGATGTTTATTTAAGAATTTCAGTTGGTGAATTATGGCAGAAAAGACTCATGGCTGCTGGTTATGAAAAAGTCTTTGAAATCGGTCGTGTTTATCGTAATGAAGGTTCAAGTCCTGATCACTTACAAGAATTCACTAATATGGAATTCTATTGGGCTTATGCTGATTATGAAATGGGCATGAAATTAACTCAAGAATTATTTCAAGAAATAGCTATTAAAGTGTTTGGTCACACCAACTTTACTACTAAAGGTTTTGAATATGATTTAGCTGATGAATGGCCAAAAATTGATTACCGCGAGACCGTTTTAGAAAAGACCGGCATAGATGTTTTAAAAGCTACGGAAGAAGAAATGACAGCTAAGTTAGAAGAATTACGTGTTAAATATGAAGGGGCTAACCGGGAACGTTTAATGGATACCCTTTGGAAATATTGCCGCAAGAATATTGCTGGACCAGTTTTTTTAGTTAATCATCCTAAATTAGTTTCACCTTTATCTAAAGCCAAAACTGATAATCCCGAATTGACTGAAAGATTTCAAGTTATTATTGCCGGCTCAGAACTGTGCAATGGTTTTTCTGAATTAAATGATCCAGTTGATCAACGAGAAAGATTTGCTGCTCAAGAAAAATTAATTGATCGTGGAGATAAAGAAGCTATGATGCCCGATTTTGAGTTCGTGGAAATGTTAGAACATGGTATGCCACCAACTTGTGGCTTTGGTTTTGGTGAAAGATTATTTGCTTTTATGATGGATAAACCAATTAGAGAAATTACTTTATTTCCTTTAATGAAGCCCAAGAGGGAAGAATAAAATTATAGTGATTGCTATTTTAAAATAACTGGTCATGTTATAATCACATTATGATTAAGAAATTTTTGCAGGACATAGGTTTAAACGAAAAAGAGGTTATTATTTACCTAGAATTATTAAGGGTTGATAAGAGCTCTGTTTTAGATTTAGCCAAAAAGACAGGTATTTTACGAACTTCAATTTACTCGATTATAGATTCTTTAAAAGAAAAGGGTTTAGTGATAGAAACTGAAGTAGGTAAAAAAATTAATTTTCAAGCTGAACCACCAGAAAGAATTGCGGCTTTTATAGAATCACAAAGACTAAAAGTAGAGGAACAGTCTCAATTAGCTAATGAATTTATTCCTCAATTAAAAAGTCTTTCCAGGGAAACAGGAGAAAAACCTATAGTTAAAGTTTATGAAGGTCGCGAAGGTATCGTTAAGGCCAATGAAGAATCTTTTGGTTATGGCAAGCCTAATCAGGGCGAGACAGCTTATTTCATTTATCCTTACGATTTAGTAGAGAGTTTATTTTCTAGTCAGGAAATTAAAAAGTTTAGTAATCAAAGACTTAATCGACATATAAAATCTAAAGCTATTTATACCTATTCTAAAGGAGACCGACCAAAAAGCGAAGATTCAATTAGAGTGAAAATAGATGGAGACAAATATCCTATCAAATGTGACGTTAGTATTTTTAATGATATGGTTCGTATTCATACCCTAGGCAAGTCAATTTCTTCTTTAGTTATTAAGAGTCAAGATATTGCTGATACTTTTAAATCTCTGTTTGAAGCAGTTTTTGATAATCAGAAAAAAACTCAGAAATAAAAAAAGAGGCCGCCTGCTTGAGCAAGACGGCCTTTTTGAATCAATTTTTGCATTTTTTTTCGCCTGCTTATGCCAGGCATTTTTCAAAAAAAACAGAAATTTTGTTCATTAATTTAATAATTTTTTAATTAAATTTAGAACCCTTTAACTTTTTAATCATACATAGTCAACTCCTTTCTTTGAAGCGCAAATTAATACTAATTACCTTAACTTATATTGGAAATGGCTGTTTAAGACCCTCTTAGGGTGAAGGTGGCACTGCTACAGCGCCAACCTCCCGATAAGTCTAGTCTTGCATGGCTCCTCCGTTTTTAAAGTTAGATTAATATCTTAACATAATAAAAAGTAACTGTCAATCATTTGTAAAAGAGTTATGGTATTTAGACTAAAATATAGTATTAATTGGTTTAATATTAAATAAAAATATATTAAAATATATAATTTTGTCAAAAGTTATCCACAGATAGTGCTAAAAAAACCAATATTTTTAAATAAAATAATTTTTTATCTAAAAAAGTAAATAATTTAAAACAGTTTATTTTATAAAAAGGCCTTTAAAATAGGTCTTTTTTGATGTAAATTTTAAAAATTGACAAATAGTATTGACAAATATTTCAATATGACTTAAGCTCTCTTTACAAGTAACTTAAAAATCATTAAATGGAAACACGGCAAATAGAAGTTAGGGTGTCTGGTTGGCAAAATCGCCGACAAGTCATCGAGGAAGAGCATAGGGTGCTCTTTGAAGTAACGGTTGACGAAAGTCATTGTCCGATTTGTGCCGAAAGAATGAAACACATTCGAACTGTCTTGGACAGGAAAAAGGTTGAGGCGGAATTTCTACGTCGCAAAAACAACCGTATGGAGTTAGTGACTTTTGTCGCCATTCCACCGCGTCCTGAAAATTTGGGATTAGCTTACTATGTAGCCACTACACTGGAATTACCTATTAACACTTAATTTATACCTGAGTCTTAATATGTCGCAAGTGTAGTATTTTTGTCTTGGTTTGTCACGATGACAAACAGAAACTCTTAAATTAACTAACATTCTAAAACCTTACTTATGGACAAGAAAGAATTAAGTGCTTTAGCTGACAAGTTGTTACGCCAAAGCGGCTACGCTTCCGATGGTTCCAAAGCCAAAGACTCTTCCAAGAGTCAAAGGGCTTTCGAAAGAGTCACAATTATTAAGACTCCGATGGGCAATCGCATGCGTTAGCAGTTTAATTATTAAAACCTCACGTTCTTGAGGAATTGACTAGAGTCATGAACATAGTGTTTTGTCCCCGTTTGTCACAGTAACAAATGGAGAGTCACCAGAGGAAGTAGAACCTCTAGGGCGGATAAAAATTATCCGCCTTTCCGTCGCAAAGATACGCTTTGCCTGATGAGTCAAAATGACGAAACGGAAAATTAAAAACTAAAAGAGGGAGTTGTCAATTCCCCTTAAGGAGAAATCTAGGATACTTTTTGGGCAAGCTGTTGCTTATGATGTGCGCACATCTCTGCAATAGCCGGGTATCTGAATGTCTTGGTGCTAAAAGAGGGCCCACGATAGAGTTTAGAAGTTTTTCCAAAACTTCTAAGGCCTTGATTTCAGGTTAAATGGCAAAAAGGTGAAACACGCGGTTCTGGTGGAGTCGTGCACTTAATGTTTCAAGAGCAAGTCTGGAAAAACTTGCTCTCTTTAACAAGATTATGACCATTGGTCGTAGTTTTGTAGAGAGATGGCAAATTAAAAAACAGCAAAATTTCTTCATGGTACCTCAACACACGTTTGACCCAGTGAAGATAATGCCAGGCTTTAACAGTTATTAATACAAACGGAGTATTAATAAAGCCTCCCGGGCACGCAATTATTAGTTATCTGAATAAAAACCTATCCGTCTTGCTGAGCTTGATAGCTACAAGTAGGTTAATATCTCAGATACTTCTTTGAAATCATATTTGCTAATAGTGCTGCAGATATTATTTCAAAGAGGGTGCGAGGAAAAAGGAAACACCTCGCTAGTCCGGAAACCGATGTGCTGGTCGGAAACTGTTTTCTTGGGGCAATCAAAATGATTGCCCCTCTACTTAAGTTTCTAAAATGTTTAGAAATTTAATTAGAGTCTGAACCTTAAAAAATAAATAATCATGGAACATAAAATTAGCCGTGTGGAACTGCGCGATTTATTTCGCGATCAGCTTAATGATTTAAGTAGATTGGGTTATCCAGTGGAAATAATCAATGAATTTAAGTTGAAAGAAACTGAACTACTGGATAAATCAGAAAAGATTAATATTCCAGAAGGACACCTACCTTTTATACCAGTTGTGCCGGAAAGTATTCTATCTTATCGTGATCAGGCCAGTTTTGTTTCCCAGATGTCTTATTTAAAAAGCACTCTGGATGTTAGAGGGCAGCGTTATTATTTATTGGATAAATGTAGAAACACTTATGCTCCAATTTTTGGCAGCAAACCTTATTACTTGATTGATGTAGCTTTAGTGAACGATTCAAAACTCAGTGGTTATCTGAAAATAAATCATGAAGAAGGTTTTGCTATCGCCGCTTTTAAGCAAGAGTTAATAATGAGTAAGATTGTTATTGCTGCCACTGCTTGTACCTGGGAAGGTCAGGAAACGGCTATCATCCATTTAGACTTTTTAGAGTCTGGCTTTGGCCATCGCTATACAGCGGCTGATTGGGGAATGGTTAATACTTATTCTTCCGATTTTGTTTATGGTTTCTGTTTACACAGATTAATATGATAAATGTTGCCAAGTATTTTATACTTGGCAACTAAATAGATATTAAAATATATAAACACTTAAAACCTTAATCATGAAAACATTATTTATTTTAGTAATTTGTTTGTTTTCTCTAAGTTTATCAGCAGAGAACCAAGCTTTTTTAAAAAGCTTTCAACAAACTGTTAAGTTAAATGCCGCTCGCTTTCGAGATGTTAATTTGGTTTATCCTGGTGATACCGTTATGGTGGTAAAGGATAAAATTATACCAATTGTTATTTTGTCAAAAGATAGTATGCCAGGATATAACGATTGTATGTGGTATGCTGTGGGACGTGCTTTTAATAATGACTATAACGTAAAAAACCAAATTAAGATTGATGTTAAAGAAAAGTTAATTAATAATTTTAATCTTTCTAGTTTTATCAATAAGTATTTGGCGGAAATAATAGTTTCTTTGTTATCAGCAATGTTTTTATTACTTTTAGCTTTATTGATAATTGCGGCCCTTAGACGACCAATAACTATTAATAATAATTTCTCTTGTACCCACCCGTCTGCTAATAGGACGGAAAATTAAATAGATTAGGGTGGGGCGATACTTAGTCGCCACCCCATTCTTAACAGTACAATTAATCGATAAAAACAATCAAAAATGGAACAGATTAATATTTTAGTGGTTGATGATAGACTTGATGAAAGTTTAGAATTAGGTGCATTCTATGAATTAGAAAAAGCTAGACAGCAATTTGCCGGAAAAAATGTTAAGTTAAGATGTATAATTGGACCACTAGCAGCTGCTTTAGTTCTGACAAGCAAAGCCAAGTTCGATATCGTTTTAACAAGTTTAATGATGAAAGGGGAAAACGAAGGAATGTATGACTATGTGCGAGGTGACCGACCAGATGTTCCTTCTGGATTAGCTGTGGCCATGATTGCTAAAAATGAAGGTGTGGAACATGTAGCGATTCTAACCAATATGGATCTTCATTCTGATCCAATTGCCTGGTCTTTGCATTATAATATTGGTCAAAATAATTGCATTAGTGTTTTTAATGACCTGGATTGGTTGGCAGCAGCTAAAAAATTCATGGAAATTAAAGATGTGCCGTCTGGAGAAAAATTAACCAGAAGTAAAAAACGAATGATGTTAGCCGGTATTAATGACGATTTTAAAGAAAGCCTTAAAGTAGATTTACCATCTGATTGGGATGTTATTTTTGTTAAAGAATCGGAATCAAATCAAGCTTTTGATATCTTCTTATACGGCGAGCCGGAATTTTCCATTCTGGTGGGAGATATCTCTGACCAAAGAGAAGAGCATAGTATTGGCCATATCTTTCGTGATATGAATAATGGGCGAAGGCCTGAACAAAAATTTTTAGCTCTAGATTGGGCCGAACATAATCATAGCAATTTTCTGCGATTACCATGTTCAAATGCGGATATATTAGCTAAGTTGCAAGAAGGTGATGATTAAACCTGCTTACTTGAAATGATAGATGGTTAAGCTTAAGAAAAGAAAATGAAGTTTTTCGATTCAAATCCGGAACATAAAATGGTTAAGACTTTAAGTGAGAATAATAAGAAAGGAGGTAAAAGACAAGCTTATAGTCGAGGTCAATAAAATATCCACTTCTAACGTTAGGAAGAAAAACCTTAATTGCGCAAGGCGTCAACACAAAGTTGACGCTTTTATTTTGTTTCTTGAATCTTTTAGATTTAAATGTTATAAATAATACATAAAAATAATTCGGGGATCGTCTAATGGTAGGACTCATGCCTCTGGCGCATGGTATCTAGGTTCGAATCCTAGTCCCCGAGCACACACAGAAATAGACTAATTTTAGTCTATTTTTTGTTATATGGTTGACAAAAGTATGCTATTTATGCTATCATTCTGGATTAGTTAGTAATTTAATAAACAGACCAAATTGGATTATTCATTAAGCCCGACAAGTATACTTGGTTGATTTAATTAATAATCCAATGTTTAATCTTATAAAATAAATGTAATGGCAAAATTAGGTAGCGTTATCAGGCATTTTAAGAATCATTATGTATTAATTATTGATTCCGAAGGAAAGAAATATCTAGCAAGGGTTGGAAGAACCGACATTTCTTCTTGCACAGTTGTTTTCAAAAGACCGATTAATAAATATGTCTTGTATAAGACATCATTTAAAGAAGGTGATGAAATGATTGGCTTTGAGATGAAAGATGTCAAATCGGGTCAGGTGTTTATATTCTGGTGTCCATTGCCGCAAGAAGCAAAAGAAAAGATATTATCAGAAGGGGAATATCGATTAATGAAGTATTTACATGTTCCCGGAACTGACTATAACGAAAAATATGCAACTTGTGATTGGCAATGGAAGGGAAACTTTGTTGATATGGCTATTTCTTATCCCAGATCAATGGCCGATTATTTTTCTTGTGACGATTTTGATACTCATACTTGGTTGGAAAAACTAACATCCGAAGAATGGATCAAAACCGCCGACTTAAGACCGACTATAGATTCATTGTAGCAAAAAATTGTTACTTAGCTCATCCAAAGAAGGATGAGCTTTTTTATTGCCAAAATGTTAAAGATTGAAATGAATAGATATGGCTTCATAAGATAATTATTAAATAGAATTGAAAATCAAGAAATTGTGAGCCACCTGGAATAATTGGGCGGTTCTTTATTGCAAAAAAGTTCCAATCTTATCCCAGTCTCCGAGCCAACATAGATTAAGCGAGGTTAAAGCCTCACTTTTTCTTTGATATTAGATATGTAAATGTTAAAAAATATGATAATATTAAATTATCTGATATGAATGTTAGAAGAAAAATTATAAAATTAACTTTTTTTAAATATCTTTTTATAAAAATAACTATTTTTAGGTGTTTAGATTTAAATACCTAAAACAATTAAAAAAAATGAGTAAAAAAATATTATTTTTATCGCTGGCCATAATAATCGGCATTAGTTTTTTCGCCAGAGGCCAATTCAGTTTGGCGTCTGATACTTCCGGGGCTGCTGTAATCTCTTCTATTCAACCATCCGTCACCATTTTGAGCCCGAATGGAGGGGAAAAATATCAAATCGGAGATACAATTAATATTAGTTGGAGCGCATCCGATGTTCCCGCGGATACGACTGTGGGTCTGCAACTTATGTATAATCTAAATGGCAGTATTTTTGAAGACGTAATTACTCCTTCAGATTCATCGCTTGATTCAAAAGACGAATATTCATGGGTTATACCGGCCAAGTATAGTGGTAACGGCATGAAGTCTGATTGGTTTAAAATACGCGCCATTCTTTCTGGTCCTAATCTTCCCAGTTTCAATTCACCTCAAGATTATAGTGATTTTTATTTCACCATCGGTTCTTCATCCACTCAACCTTCCGTCACTATTATCTCGCCGAACGGCGGAGAGACGTATAAGAACGATGGCAATCCAATTACCGTAAAGTGGCAGACGAACAATGTCCCGACCTCTCAAACATTTGACATTATTAGACTTCGAGCTTATCCGAATGGTCAGGAATATAACCTAATTTATGATGTTTTAAATGACGGCCAAGAAGTTATAACCATACCGTCTTCCGTTCCCGTTGGCGCTTATACTCTTGAAATTAAAACATATGTCAACGGAGCTCTAGCTATGGATTCAAGCGATAGTTATTTTAAGATTGTTGATGTTTTTCAAAACCAATCCCCCATCACCGCTTCTTCTACTGATGTTAATGTTAAAGAACAAGTAAAATGCGTTTTTAAGGGCGCTACTTCTGAACAAAAATGTTATACTGCCACCGATAGCTCCAACCCTTATTCGGGCTATGCCTGTAGCGGAACAGAATCCTGCGTCATTGATATGAAAGGAATAAATGGTGATAAAATAACTTGGAAAAGTTCCTGCGGCGGATATGCTTATTCGGTTATGGATGGATCAAGCGACTATGCTATATTTGATTGCGCGGTTCCGGTCATAGATCCGTTCACGACATCCACGACAGCCACGACACCAGTGGCAGTTAACCCGACAGCAACGGCAGTTGAAGAGAAAAAAGAACAAATTATAGATATTAATGAAAAATCAAAATTATTATCTAACAATAACTTTGATTTTATTTTAGCCGAACTGAACCAGCTCCGAAGTATTATTAAAGAGCAGCAAACTGAAATAAAATATTTAAAGTCGTTAGTAACGGATGTTAAGGATTTATCAGAAAAAAGCCTGAGCGCGATTAATAATTTTATTACTTACGGTGTGGATCCTAATACCGAGAAGCTTGGTGCTGGTGAGAGAGCGGCGGTGATAAATTCGTATAAAGCCGCTTTTGACAAACTGCCGGAAACGGAAGCTGAATTGGCTGATGCCATTAAAATTGCCAATGGCAGATTTCCTTCAGTTACCAGTGATGAGGCGGAAAAAATCGCTAACGATCAATTCGTTAAAATATATAAGAGGGTCCCTGATTTAAGTGACGCTAATGATAACGCGGCAATTAAAGTTATGGCTTACGGCTTAAGACAGAAAGCGGAAAATAGAAATTTAAACAGTGAGAAAGCGGGAATACAAATATTCAAAAATATTTTTGGCACCGTTCCCAAAACTACCGAAGATTGGAATACTATGCAGGCAATTACTTATTCAGGAGCGACTAGGTAGAAAAAAATTAAAGAAGTAGTTTGAAGAGGACATATGCAGCATGTGTGTGCCTTTTTAATTAGTTAGGAAAATCAGCTATTTTTAATTTTGTTCCAGTCCTTAAATTATTGACAAAAATATATCTTTATGCTAAGTTTTTTGTATTCATTAACAAAATAATAACTAAAACATAGGAGGTATAAAAAATGGCAATTTATTTAATTATTTCATTTGTATTAGGAACTCTGTCTATGTATATTTTGACAAGATTTTTTCCTAACAATCTGATTAGTGCAAGCGTGATATATCGGCCAGGAACAGGACAAATAACTAAAGAATTTTTTGGCGCAAAAATTGGCAATGAGTCTGCTCTTAGATCTGCTTTTAAAAATTATAATGGGGGAGGCAGTTCAATTATGAAAACTCAGCTTACAGCAAAATTTGCAAGAGTAATAAATGTTAGAAAATACGAAAACAATGAGCCAAATATGACTACGGACACATTCGAGTACACAATAGAATATTGGGAGAAGTAAAAACTTCTATACTTAGGATTATTAGTTAAGTTAAAATCGAACAACGATGGAGCCAGCTATGAACAAATAGCTGGTTTTTATTAACAAAAAAATTCCAATCTTATCCCAGTCTCCGAGCAAAATTTGAACCCTAATTTATATGGGTTATTTGTATTTTGACACCGCCCTTATTTAGATGTAATGTGGGAGAAAAATAGTATGAACTAAAAATTTATAGTAATGGAAAAGGAAAGGTTGATATTTTGGTTTATTTACACCAATGACGGTTATACCAATGAAGCAATAAGCAGAGAATTGTCTTCAGAGGATACAGTCGATGGTGTGGAATGTTCTGATGGAATTACAAGAAAGTTATGGAAGTGTGATGGACAATTTGTCACTAAAATCCTCAAAAACAAAAAACAAAAAAATTTCGATTTTGAAATTTTCAAAAAAGAGGGTAAGCATGGATCTATTCAGAAGGCTAGTTTTTTGGAAAAAAAGAAAAAAATTGTAATTCAAAAGTAAAAACATGTAACCGCTAGTCCGATAGAGGAAACCCCTACTTGCTAGCGGTTTTCTTTTTGTCTAATTAAGGTTCCCACTTCGTCCCAGTCCCTGAGCAAATTATTTTTTGGTCTGTTTTTTGGCTTCTTTTTCCATCTTGAGTAAACGAGTGAAGTAGTCGGGAATTTCATTTAGATGTGCCAGCGCAATCTTACCGGTCGTTAATAAACGGTCATTACTAATATTTGTCAGTGTTTTAATAGTTCCATGCTCCAATTCTACTTCCATGCCAATTTTAAACTGATCAACATTAAATTTATCCCATTTAATCCCTAATCTCTTACCTGTGAGTTTTGCTTCTTCTATTGTAATATGTTTTTTAGTTGTCATATTATCATATTTTAATAAGTTAGATTCCAATTATACTCTATTTTGTATCCATTAACAAATTAAGGGATTAGAACTTTAATAGTATTAAATTAAGTTTAAACTTATTTTTTATGCTATACTATTATCATAAAGGACTATTTAAAGAAATTATTAATTTAGATTTATTATGTTTAAATCAAAAAAAGTTTTTACCTCTATTAAATTTCCAATAGCCATTGTTATAATTATTGGATTAATCGCGATTAATATCTTTACGTATTATTATCAGAATAGACCTAATACTAATTTGGCCTTGATAGATGGCCAGGCTAATAATCCATATATTACAAATATAATTAAAGAAACGGAACAAAATACTTATTTTCGTAAAGTTCTTTTTACTGGCACCAGAAGTCAATTGGTTATTATGAGCATTCCTCCGGGCGGAGAAGTCGGTGAGGAAACGCACACATACACTGAACAGACTTTATTCTTTTTAAGTGGTACCGCGAAAGCCGTCTTGGGCGGAAAAGAAAGTTCGATTAAGGCGGGTGATGTTGTGGTTGTTCCACCGGGTACAAAACACAATTTTATTAATACTGGCACCGATCCATTAAAGATTTATACTGTTTATGCCCCGCCAAATCATATTGATGGAACTACTGAGGCTAGCAAAGCCGAGGCAGACGCAAATGTTCAAGATGAGGCTTATGGACAACAAGCGAAATAACTTTATAAATTTTATTTATTTTAACCACTTAAATTTATGTTAATGACAATCGCTATTATTCTTATCGTTCTTTGGCTTCTGGGCGTCGTCACCGCTTATACTATTGGTGGATTTATTCATATTCTTTTGGTAA
>JGI24147J20444_1001173_pt1 | contig 13345 bp, 11 predicted proteins | sample BarGraIncub1133A_FD_20444 | JGI IMG/M metagenome (IMG submission 20444) | reverse complement strand
CCGGAACGTTCTTCATGACCCCCGGCTGGACATGCCACTGGAGAAAGATGTCCGAGGGTTCCCGCGGCGGGGCCGGTGACGCATTGAAAAGGATGTTCGCCCATTATGAGCGCACTCTTCTGATCGTAACGCCGGTCATGCCCGAAGATGAAATGAAACACCGTGCAGAGGAGTTTAACCGGTTGCTCGGGTTACGTGTCGAAACAGGGCAGGGAACACTGGACCTTTTGATTGAAACCTGGAACTCCGCCAAGGCGGAGGTTCTAAAGGCCACGGCGGAGGCGGGCGCACGCCATGCGCTCCCGCAGCAGGGATAAAACCATGGAAATCACTAAAAAGGAACTGGCTGCCCTCCCCTGCATTCACGAGGGTTCCCGCGTTTCGATCTACCGCTGGGACGCCGGCGGTAACGGGAAGCCGGTCGTCATCAAGCTCTTGAAGCATATGTATGCCGAACCTCGCGAGATCATCCGGTTCGCCAACGAATACAATGTGACAAAGGATTGTGCCATCCGCGGGGTTCGCCGCGCCTGCGACAGTATTACCATTGACGGCATGCCGGCGCTCATCCTCGAATATGTCGAAGGGGAAACCCTCGGGACCGCATTTGTCGTGGAGCGCAGGCCGCTCGTGGAAGCCCTGGCGATGGCGATCTCCATCTCGGGGATCGTAGATGATCTCCATCGCCTCAACATCGTGCACCGAAACATCACCAGTGCCAATATCCTCGTCGATCGCACGGGGCAGACCGCGACAGTTATCGATTTCGGCATCGCCTCGAAGGGCGGCCTGAAGAGTGACCGTCCTTTGAGCCCCGATATGTTGGAAGGGTCGCTCCAGTATATCTCCCCGGAGCAGACCGGCAGGATGAACCGCTCCGTTGACTACCGCACCGACCTGTATTCCCTGGGCGTCGTGCTGTATGAAATGTTCACCGGCAGATTACCGTTTGAAACGGCCGATGCGGCGGAACTCGTCCATTGCCACATCGCCAGAAACCCGATCTCCCCTTGCGAGATCGACCGGTCGATCCCCACTGCTGTTTCGGATATCGTGCTGAAGTTGATGGCAAAAAGCCCGGAAGATCGCTACCAGTCTGCGTACGGTGTGAAGTCGGACCTGGAAAACTGCCTGCGGCAATTGAGTGAAACAGGCGCCATACAAACCTTTGAACCGGCACGGGAGGATTTTTCGAGGATATTCCGGATTCCGCAAAAACTGTACGGGAGAGAACCGGAACTGGAACTTTTACGAACGACGCTTGAACGCGTGCGCAGCGGAGCGGCCGAAGTCCTGCTGGTTGCCGGGGATGCCGGGGTGGGGAAATCGGCGCTGATCGGGGAATTCCAGCAACGTGTCGCGAACAGCGGAGCCTTTTTCATAACAGGCAAGCAGAACGAATATCAACGCAACATCCCGTATCACGCACTGATCCAGGCGTTTACCGGGCTTGTGAACCTGATGCTGATGGAAAGCGCCGGGCAATTGGCCCAATGGAAAACGCGGATAACAGAAGCGGTCGGGACGAGCGGCGCCTTACTGACCGACCTGATCCCGCGACTGGAACTGATCATCGGCAGACAGACTCCCCCCCCGGAACCGGGGCCTGCCGAAGCGCAGCACCGGTTTCACCAGGCGTTTCGGAATTTCGTCCGGGCCGTTGCCCGGAAGGAGAGTCCCCTCGTCATATTCATCGACAATCTGCAGTGGGCGGATGATGCGTCGCTCACCCTCCTCGGATCACTGTTGACCGGTACGGAAAATCACTACCTGCTGTTCATCGGCGCCTATCGGGACAACGAGACAGGTCCGACGCATCCCTTGACTTTAGCGATTCAGACCATGAAAGAGCGGGGCACGGTCGTCGATATCCTGCAACTGCGGAATCTTTCGTGCGACACAGTGAACACCCTGGTCTCGGAAACCCTGGTGTGCGAACCGGCGTATGCCCGCTCCCTGGCGGTCCTTGTCTGCGACAAAACGGGAGGGAACCCCCTTTTCGCCGTTCAGTTCTTGCAGTCGTTGCACGAGGAGGGCCTGCTGGCCTTCGTTCCGGATTCGAGGCGGTGGGAATGGGACGCCGGGCAAATCCGGAACGTGGAGATCACGGGGAGCGTCGTCACGCTCATGATGCAAAAAATCGGGAAATTGCCGACGAAGTCGCGGGAACTGCTGTCGTTGGCGGCGTGCATCGGAAGCAGCTTTGCCGTGGCGGACCTGGCGGCGGTTGCCGGGCAAGCGGCGGAAGAGACCCTTGATAATCTGTCGCAGGTGATCGAAGAAGGATTGCTCCTCCCTTTGGAAGCGGACGAGCAGGCGATGGCCGTGGAGACCGGAGCCCGGGACGCCTCGGCATATCGCTTCGAATTCCCCCAAGACTGGGTGCGAAAGGCATTCTATTCCCTCATCCCCAGGAAGGAGAGGAAATCGGTCCACCTGAAAATCGGGCGATTGCAGCTGGGGAAGATGCAAGAGGCCGAACGGGAAGAACGGCTTTTCGATATTGCGGATCATTTCAACGAAGGGTTTCAATACCTCAAAGACGAGCAGGAAAAACTGAGGCTGGCGGAGTTGAACCTCGTGGCCGGACGCAAAGCGAAAAGAACGGCGGCGTACCAGGCGGCCATCCGCTATCTGAGCATGGGGATCGGGATGTTGCCGGCGGACAAATGGGAACGGTACTACGACCTGGCCCTCAACCTGTATATGGAAGCCGTGGAAGCGGAATACCTGAGCGGCAATTTCGAAAGGGGGGAACTGCTCTCCTCGGAAGTCATGAGCCATGTCAGGGACAGCTTGACAAGGATCAAGATCTACGAACTCAAGATCATGTTCCATGCGGCGCAAGGTCGTGGCGCCGAAGCCCTTGGCGCGGGCCTTGGCGCCGAGTATGAAGCACCGGCGGAGCCCTCCGCGGAAACGGACGCAATGCGATCGTACGTTGAAGAACTGGGCAAGGAGCTGCTGCTTCTGGTCAAGGAAAAACCGGCTGCGCTGGATACGGAGGCCATCATCAAGGCCTCGCGCATGCTCTCGCAGGAAATCCGCCTTGAACAGCTGCTCGACAAGCTGATGCAGATCGTGATTGAAAATGCGGGGGCAGAAAAAGGGATACTCATAGAGAACCAGAACGGTCTGCTGCTCATCCAGGCAAAAGGCGAAGCCGGGCAGGAGCGGATCGAAACGATGCAGGAAACGCCGCTGGAACTGAGCGGGGAACTCCCCCTTTCCGTCGTGAATTACGTGGCTCGGACGCAAACAGCCGTCGTGTTGAATGATGCCTTTCGTGACACTGTCTACGCCGCCGATCCATACATCAGCGAACATCGGACAAAGTCTCTGCTCTGTCTGCCGATCGTTCATAAGGGTACTCTCACCGGGCTTCTCTATCTGGAAAACAATCTGACGACAAACGCCTTTACACCGGATCGGCTGGAACTGCTGAAGGCGTTGTCTTCCCAGGCAGCCATTTCAGTGGAAAATGCCGCTCTGTATGCCGACCTGGAAAAGACCATCAGGGAACTCAAGCAGACGGAAGAGACCCTGCGAGAGAGCGAGGCAAAGTACCGCCGCATCGTGGACACGGCCTCGGAAGGCACCTGGGGGCTTGGGGCGGATACCATGACCATCTTCGTCAACGCCAGGATGGCTGAAATGCTTGGGCTTTCCGGCGAAGAGATGACCGGCCGACCGGTGACCGACTTCATGTTCGAGGAGGATGCGCCGGATCATCTAAGGAAAATGGAGAACCGTCGCCAGAGAGTATCGGAGAATTACGAACGTCGCTTTCGCCGTAAAGACGGGGAGACGGTCTGGACGCAGGCTTCCGCCACGCCCGTCTTCGATGCCGGGCATAATTTCCAGGGATCATTTGCGATGTTCACCGACATAACCGAACGCAAGCAGGCCGGGGAAGAGATCCGTAAACTCAACGAAGAACTTGAACAGCGGGTGAAGGAACGGACTGCGGAACTGAAGGAGAAAAACTCCGAACTGGAACGGATGAACCGGCTGTTTGTTGGCCGGGAGTTGCGGATGGTGGAGTTGAAGGAGCGGATTGCCGAGTTGGAGAAAGCTGCGAATTAAGGAGGCTGATATGGCTGGCGAATCTGGTGATGCCTTGCATGACCACCTCTGCCTGATTTATGAAACAAGGGAACAGCTCGAAGAGTTCGTCAGGAAGCGGACCACCGAGCTTAATCAGGCGGAAGCAGAGCGTCTGGCGCATCTCAAGTTCCTTGAAAATCTGGACCGGATCAACCGGGCTATTCATGGAGCGAACGATCTTAATCAGATGATGAACGATACGCTGGAAACAGCGCTTTCGGTCTTTGATTGCGACCGGACCTGGCTCTTCTCTCCCTGCGACCCTGATGCGCAGTCGTTTCGGGTCCCCATGGAAATTACCAGGCCGGAATATCCGGGCGCCGGGATCTTGAATGCGGACGTACCGATGCCGCCGGACATGGCCCTGAATTTGCGGGATGTCCTGGAATCCGCGGGTCCGGTGGCGTTTGGCATTGGCACAGATAAACCTATCAACAAGGTGAGCGTCGAGCAATTCGGCGTTCAGTCCATGATGATGGTCGCTCTGTATCCCAAAACGGGCAAGCCCTGGGCATTCGGCCTGCACCAATGTTCCTCTCCGCGAGTCTGGACATCGGAAGAGCAGAGGCTTTTTCTGGAGATAAGCAGGCGGTTGGCCGACACCTTGACCGGCCTGTTATCTCTTCGTGACCTGCAGGAAAGCGATGATGCGCTAAGGAAGCTGAATGAAGAACTTGAGCAAAGGGTCATGGAACGCACCAAAGAACTTGAACGGAGAAATCATGAGCTTGAACAGATGAACAAGGCGTTTGTGGGGCGGGAACTGAAGATGGTGGAGCTGAAGGAGCGGATCAAGGAGTTGGAGGGAGTCAAGAATTAGGAGGGATATATGCCTGACGAATCAAATAGAGCCTTGCATGACCTGGTAAATGCAATAGAAAAAATCAGTGTACATGACCATCTTTGCCTGATTTATGAAACGCAGAAAGAACAGCTCTCTGCTGTAATTCCCTATATGAAGATCGGGCTGGAACGGGGTGAAAAGTGTCTGTATGTCGTTGACGACAATACGGCGGCCATGGTCGTCACTGCGATGAAGGGAGCGGGCATTGAAGTGGAAAGCGCGGTCGAATCCGGGCAACTGGCGATTGTCAGCAAGCAGGATTCCTATCTGAAACAGGGGTACTTCGACCCCGACTGGATGATAGCATTTCTCAAGCGCACCACGGACGAGGCAAAGGCCGCCGGTTTTTCCGCGCTGCGGGTCACCGGCGAGATGACCTGGGTGCTGGGCGGAGATCCCGGCACGGAGCGGCTGATGGAGTATGAGGCGAAGCTGAACTATTTCTTACCCGAAAACGCCGCGCTCGCCATCTGCCAGTACAGCCGCGGCCGCTTTGCACCGGCGATCATAAAAGACGTTATAGCCACCCATCCTACCGTAATTTGCGGGGGGCTGGTCTGCAGCAATTTTTATTACGTCCCGCCTGATGAGTTTCTGGGGGAAGATCGCCCTGCGCGTGAGATCGACAGGCTTCTAGCCAATATCATAAACAGGAAAAAGGTGGAGGAGGAACTCAGGGAACGCACAAAAGAACTTGAACGAAGAAATTACGAGCTTGAACAGATGAACAAAGTTTTTGTGGGGAGGGAACTGAAGATGGTTGAGCTGAAGGAGCGGATCCAAGTGTTGGAGAATCACAAAGAGGGACTAAAGAAATGAATCAGGAGATAATGCCAAAAAAAAACGCGTTTCCCGGACAACTTTATTCCGTCTTCTTCGGTTCGCGGAAGGCCGCATTGATAAGCTCGCTTTTCAGTGTTGCCGTGGCCGCATTGCTGTATATCGCATATCTGCAAGTTAAAGAAGCGGCACATATCGAACTACCAACCGGCCAGGCGGAGAGAAAAATTCCCAAAGCCTCAACAGCGCTATCCACCGCTTCTCAGGAAATCCTCGTTCTTGACTCCTACCATCCGGGACATACCTGGTCTGACAACGAGGTGGCGGGGATCATCACTACTTTACAAGAGACATCGCCCGGCATCCGCTATCATGTGGAATATCTGGACTGCAAGAGTCACCCTAAATATGAGCACTTCGAGCAGATGAAGGAGCTTTTCAAACTCAAATACGGCGACAGGGATATTCCGGTGGTTATCGTTGCCGACAATCCTGCGCTCGAATTCGCCCTGAAGTACCGATCTCAGTTGTTTCCCCGCTCGGCGATTGTTTTTTGCGGAATAAACAGCTTCAAGAAAGAAATGCTCGGAGGGGAGGTAAATATCACCGGCCTTGCTGAAGTTCTCGATGCGGTCGATACGGTGAGTCTGGCGCTCAAGCTCCATCCCAAAACAAAAACGGTTGTTGTCGTACATGACTATACCTCCACCGGTCTGGCAACACGCAGAGAGGCGGAGGAACAGCTGAAGGGGAGGTTTGCCGGGATCTCGTTCCGTTATCTGGACAATATGACCAAAAATGAGTTGACACAGATGCTTAAAGGGCTCCCGAAAGAGAGTCTCGTTCTTACGCTGGCATACAACGTGTTCAAGGACGGGGAGGTGATAGGTCATGAGGATATGGCAAGACTGCTCAGCGCAAACGCCGCTGTGCCGGTTTATGGGGTCCACCAGGAACGCCTCGGATACGGGATCGTGGGGGGAAGCCTGCTCAGCGGGAAACTTCATGGAACAGATGCGGGGAGGGTTGCTCTCAGGATACTCTCAGGGACGCAGGCAGCAGATATTCCGGTTAACATGAAACCCCCGACGCGGATGATGTTTGATTATAACCAGCTTGGCCGCTTTGGGATCCCCTTGAAAACATTGCCTGAGGGGAGTGTCGTAGTAAACAGGCCGATCCCGTTTATCTCATCACACATTTATCTTGTCGTCAGCACCCTTCTGGTAATTGGCCTCCTTGCCTCCGGCATCATTATTCTCGGGTTCAATATCTACCGGCGTGAACTGGTGGAGGACGCCCTTCGCACGGCCAAGGAAGAGTTGGAGATGCGGGTATCGGAACGTACCGCTGAGCTGGAAAGTAGCAATGAACAACTGCTCGTTGAGCTCACCGAACACAAAAAGACGGAGCTTAGGCTCAATGCAAGTGAACAGGCCTTCCGCAGCGTAGTAGAGAACGCGCCGGATGTTATCGTGCGCTACGACAGGGAAGGGAGGCGGCTTTATGTCAATCCGGAGTTCGAACGGGTCAACAACCTCACGTCGCAGGAGGTGCTTGGCAAGAAGCCGGTCGAATTTTCGACTGAATTGGCGCCGATAGCGGACGTTTTCACTGAAAAACTGATGGCGGCGATGGCATCCGGCACCGTCACCAAGATTGACCTGTTCTGGAGTAAAGAGGGTAAACCGATCTGCTGGTTTGTGCGTATTGTTCCTGAATTTGACGCAGGCGGCACCGTTGTGAGCGCTCTCACGATCTGGAACGACATAACCGAGCGCAAACAGAGCGAAGAGCAGATCCAAAAACTCAACGAAGAGCTCGAACAGCGCGTGCAGGAGCGAACCGCGGAACTTGCGGCCAAGAACACGGAACTTGAGCGGATGAACCGGTTCTTCGTCGGTCGGGAGCTGCGGATGGTGGAGCTGAAGGAGAGGATCATGGAGTTGGAGAATAACAAGCCGCATGCCGCTGGTGAGAACGGCTCAACAGAGAACGGGGGAAAACCGTGAACGTTTTGATCGTTGATGACAATGCCGATGACCGGAGAATCTTGCGCTACACCCTAGAACACCACGGCTGCGAGGTTACCGAGGCGAAGGATGGCTAGGAGGGGCTGGAACTGGCAAAAGCGCTCAAGCCTGAGCTGATCGTCTCCGATGCCCTCATGCCCCGGATGGACGGTTTCGAGTTCCTGCGCATGATCAAGATGGATCACGAACTCCGGTCAATCCCCTTTGTCTTCCATTCCGCCGTATATACCGGCCTGAAAGACAGTGAGCTGGCCCTCTCCCTCGGCGCGGAGACATTTATCGGCAAACCGATGCAACCCGAGGAGCTCTGGGAAGAGTTGGCATCTATTCTGAAAAAGCACGAGGCAGACCGGGAAAGACCTGCTGTTGCACAATCGATGGAAGAAGAAAAAGATTATCTCAGAAAATACAGCAGTGTCGTTGCGGCAAAGGTTGAAGAAAAGGTCCGGGAGCTGGAACAAAACATCGTCGAACGCAAACTGACCGAGGATGCGTTGCGCGTAAGCGAAGAACAGCGCTACCGGCTCCAGGCGGAACTCGCATGCGCGGCAGAGATGCAGGCAAAGCTCCTGCCGGACCGCGACCCCGACCTGCCGGATTTCGAATTCGCCGCGCGCTGCATCCCCGCCCGGCAGGTTGGCGGCGATTTCTACGACTGGATCGAGGTAGCTCCCGGCATCATCGCCATTACGCTCGGCGACGTCATGGGTAAGGGGATGAGCGCCGCCATGCTCATGACAACCGCAATGGCCGCCATTCATGCCGCAACACTGCAGAATGGGCCTGCTGCCGCCGTGCAACTGGCCGAAAGCTCCATCAGGTCAAATCTGGAACGATTCGAAAGCTTCGTAACGCTGTTCCATGCTCACCTGAACGTACATACCCGTACCCTGACCTATGTGGACTGCGGCCACGGGTATGTATTCCTGCGCCGTTCCGACGGAACCGTCGAAGAGCTGAGCCCGCGGGGACTCCCTCTGGGGGTTATGGCCAAAGAGCAGTACCAGGAAGGGATCCTCACCTTCGGACCGGGTGATGCCCTCGTCCTGTACAGTGACGGGCTGATCGACGCCAGACCGGAACTGGCGCTCGACAATCATATTCTGGCCGGCCATCTGGGCGGAGCAACAAGCGCCCGGGAGATGCTGGCTATTCTGCTGGCGCTGCCGAACCTCGAAGGTTCTCCGCCCGACGACCTGACGGTTCTGGTCATCAGATCGACGGACACGAGCGGGCCGAGGAAATAGCTGATAATGAAGCTATAATCCTGAAAAAAGCAGTTGCCGGTAGAGTACGCAGAGGGAAAATAAGCAGGAGTGTCGATTTATGCGTAAGACAACTGGTACTTCACCAGTTCAGCCAGGTTTTTCAGATTGAGCTTTGACAGGATGCGCGTCTTGTAGGTGCTGACGGTTTTTACGTTGATCTCCAACTGCCAGGCGATTTCCTTGTTCGTAACACCGGTTGCCAGCAGCTCGGCAATCTGCTTCTCCCGTCTTGAAAGATTTTTCAACCCGGGCAGGGCCTGGTTCTGAATAGTGATGGTGCGCAGCTCGACCAGCACGGCCTCCACGATCTTCTCGCTGGCGAATTTCCTTCCTTTGACAACCTTCTCTATGGCCCGGATCAGATCGTCCGCCGTTTTCTCCGCTTCGACAAAACCATCCGCCCCCAGAATGTAAGCCTTGACGGCGAGCTGCTCGTCGGCATGCATACCGACGACTACAATCGGCAGACAGGGCTTGTNCCGTCTGATCTCCTCCAATATTCCGAAACCCTCCAGGTCCGGCAACGACAGGCCGATCAGCACAACGTCGTAGTCATTTTTCCGAACCATCTGCAGGGCATCGTTTATGTCTTCTGCATCATCAAAGGCGATCCTTTCCCCGACCTCCTTAAGTATCAAATGCATCCCGGCCCGGACTACGGCATTTTTGTCGATGATGAGAATTTTCATCACTTCTACTCCCGCACGGCAAAATTCTGACAAAACGGCAATGGCTTAAAGACTATAGCTGTGTTCCGACAAATTTCAAGCTGGCGCATAAAATATTTATCAGAGTAATCCCCCCAACAGTGTAGGTAGATTCCTATCCACCTGTCAGCATAATGCCTCCATTGAAAAAGTTCAAAACTGGTGTTTACTTAAATGGACGTAACGAGTGCAACCATCTGGAGATTGNAATGACAAAACCGGAAATTCTATTGGAAGTCGGCACCAACGAGCTCGAAATTCTGGAGTTTTATATTGATGAAGAAAGTTCGACCGGGAAACAGGAACGGGTCTATTTCGGCATGAACGTGGCGAAGGTCATGCAGGTGATCGAGAATCCGAACCTCGCCCCGTGCGATTATGCGCAGCATCCGTCGTTCCTGGGCGTCATTCCTCTTCGGGAGCATATTCTGCCGATAATAGACCTGAGCGTCTGGCTGGCAATGAACCGGGCTAAAAGTGACTTAGACCTGATCATCGCCACCGAATTCAGCCAGTCGGTCAACGGCTTTCTGGTTTCCGGCGTCACGGAGATTCTTCGGGTCGGCTGGGACCAGGTCAAGCCTCCGGGAACTTTTTTGGCGAAGTTCGCCAAGGCTGCCATCATCGGCACCGTTGAGCGTAACGGCCGGTTCATCCAACTGCTCGACATGGAGAGCATCCTTACCGATCTCGATCCGGATACGATGAAGGATGCCGGGTTCAGCGAGGTGCATGCCAAACAGCGCTATCCGGTGCTTGTAGCCGACGATTCCCAGACCATACTCGCGATGGTCGTCAGGAATCTCCGGGCGGCCAATTTAAAGCCGTTCACCGCTACGAACGGCCAGGAGGCATGGGACAAGCTCTGCCGACTGCGCAAGCGCTCGGAAAACGAAAATGTCGCAATCGATGATCTGGTTCGCATCGTGATTTCCGATATCGAGATGCCGATGCTCGACGGTTTTACCCTGACCAAGCGAATCAAGGAAGACCCGGTGCTGGGCACGATCCCCGTCATCCTCTATTCATCCATCATCACCGACGATCTTCGCCACAAGGGGGAGTTCGTCAAGGCCGACGATCAGGTATCAAAACCGGAGCTGCATGAAATGGCCAGGCGGGCGATCAATCTTATTGAAGGGGCTGCTTAGGGCAACGACGATGAATGTATGAAGAATATTGACCATGAATCTCTTGAACTGTTCGTCGAGGAATCCTCTCTCCGGTTGGCCAGGATATCCGCCGATCTGGAACTGCTTGCCAAGAGCCAGCCGGTAAACATGGAGGTGATACATAGTCTCTTCAGGGAGACTCATTCGCTGAAAAGTGCCGCCAATCTTCTCGCGCTCAGGCCGGTGGAACAGATCGCTCATAAGCTGGAAGATATTCTGGAGAGCATGCGCAACGGCCTGGAGGTCCCTGATGAACAGCTCATGGACATACTGTACGTCGGCTATGCACGAATTGGACTGCTTTTGAATAATCCGCAAGTATTGCAGTTGATAGACGCGGGCAAGGATGTAGCCGCCATTGACGACCATCTCCGTGCCCGGCAAAAGAATAAACATATGCGTGAGGCCATATAACTATCGAATATCACAGCAATTAAACGTAAGGAGGGCCGAAATTATGAAACTGGAAGAGATAAAAACAATCGCGCAACAGCACAACATCAAGGTGAGTAAAATGAAGAAGGCCGAACTGGTGCGGGCAATCCAGGGGGCTGAGCGGAATGAGCAATGTTTTGAGGCCGGCAAGTCCGCGACATGCGGCCAAAGCGGCTGCAGTTGGCGTGAAATTTGTTCTTAGGAGTTGGACCTGTCTTTGTATCCAGGTATGAGAAAGGAGATGAATTATGCAGTGGTTTAATAACATGAGGATTGGGACACGTCTATTATCGGGAATTGTATTCTCGGCTTTGATTGCATGGGGAGCCACCTACGATCTGGGCTGCGCAGAAACCGGCGTAGATAAGAGGATTGAGGAGTTCAAGGCAGGCATGGAGAAGGGCGCCCCGCATGGTGAAGAGGGCAAAAACGAAGCGGCAACTGACCATGGCGCCGAGAAAAAGGCACCTGCTGCACATGCTCCGGCAAAAAAGGAGAAGCATGCCGCTCCAAAGGCAACTGCTCACAAAGCGCAGGCGGCACACGCGGCGGGCGGTCATGACGACCATGCTGCAGCCCTTGACGCCGATGAAGCGCTCAAGCGGCTCCTGGAAGGCAACAAACGCTATGTGTCGGGTCATGCCAAGGGCCCCAACAGGTCGTCTGCCCGGCGGGCGGAACTGGCCAAGGCTCAGCACCCCATTGCGGTGGTCGTCAGCTGTTCCGACTCGCGAGTGCCCCCCGAACTGCTGTTCGATCAGGGGTTCGGCGATGTATTCGTGGTGCGGACAGCAGGCAACATTGTCGACTCCATCGAGCTGGGTAGTATCGAGTACGCGGTGGACCATCTCGGGACAAAGCTGGTGCTCGTGCTGGGACATGAACGCTGCGGGGCTGTGACGGCTGCCCTGCAGGGGGGAGAAGCGCCGGGGAATATCAAGAGCGTCGTGGACGCCATAAAACCGGCCATAGAAAAGGGGAAAGCCCGTCATACCGGACATGGTGAGCTTCTCGATTCCTGCATCATAGCTAATGTCAAACAGGTTGCGGAAAAGATCCGTAAGGCGGCGCCGATCCTTTCGGAAAAGGTCGAAGACGGTATGTTGAAGGTGGTAGGCGCGTACTATGACCTGGATAGCGGTGCAGTAAACATGACCTATCTGCCGAATTGATACGACAAGGCTAACCCCTCCTGTCCTCCCCTTAACTAAGTGGAGGGACGTGCTAAGTGAGATGGTTGGTTTTTGCTCCCCCTCTTAAGATAAGAGGGGGTTGGGGGGAGTTATGATCACTCCTCTGATGCCGCAACAAACTAAATAACAAAGGAGAGAGCGATGAACATCAATAACATGAAGATAGGAACCAAGATAATCGGACTCGTCATCATCCTGATGGTTCTGATGGGCGCATTAGCCGGATACGGCATCATGCAGTTGAAGAGCGCCGGAGACGAGGTAAAGGGGTTGGATGAGCTGGAAATCCCACTAACAGCGTTGATTAACGAAATCGCCGGGGTGCAGAAAGAACAAGAGGTGCTGTTCCAGCGCGCCATCCGTCTGGGGATCACCAACCAGCCGGGAGAGCTGAAGAAAACTGCGGAAGAATTTGATAAAATGGCGAAAGAGTCGGATGGGCTGTTAAAGAAGAGCGATGCCATCGTAGAGAAGGAGCTGAAGGCGACGGCGGGAGACGCCGCTTCCCAGAAGGAGCTTAAGGAGGTAGGCGAGCATCTGAAAACGGTGGAGAAAGAATATAAGGATTTTGATCAGCTAGGTGACCAGGTGTTTACCCTGCTTGAGGAGGGGAAACTGAGCGCGGCGGCAGCCCTTGAGGAAAAGGCGGAGAAAGCCGGAACAGAACTTGATGCCGCTCTCGGTGTCTTCGTAAAACAGGTCGACAAGAATGTTGACGAGACCACCAAGAAGATCGAGTCGGACGAAGCTCTGGCGATCAAAATGATGCTGATTCTGACCGGAGTGGCGCTGATTATCGGGCTGGG
>JGI24147J20444_1001166_pt1 | contig 13385 bp, 10 predicted proteins | sample BarGraIncub1133A_FD_20444 | JGI IMG/M metagenome (IMG submission 20444) | reverse complement strand
ACGTTACACCAATTTGAGGCCGCCCTGGCAAAGGATCAGGCCCAGGCTAAATTCGCTCGCGAACAGTCGGAGCGCTACGCAGGGTTACTCAAGGAGGGAATCGTTACTCACGATCAATATGACCTGTTGCGATCGAATGCCGAATCCCTGGCTGCAACCCTGGTTGCCGATCGTGCCGCCATAAAAAACGCCAAAATACAGCTCGGCTATTGTTCCATCCGGTCGCCGATCTCCGGCCGGACCGGCACGATTGCGCTGCAACCGGGCAATCTGGTGAAGGCAAACGATCTGCCGATTGTGACGGTCAATCAACTTACGCCGATCTACGCCACCTTCTCCATTCCTGAAAAAATGCTGGCTGAGGTGAAACTGGCCCTGGCCGGCAAAGAATTAAAGATTGAGGCCGTGATCCCGAATGAACCGGGGAGTACGGAGGCCGGGACGATCAGCTTTTTGGATAATGCCGTGAATCCGGCAACCGGCACGATCAAGCTCAAGGGGGTGTTTGCCAACAAATCGCGTAAGCTCTGGCCGGGTCAGTTTACTGATGTGGTCATGACGCTGGGCAGCCGGAAAAATGCCGTAGTTGTGCCGACCAATGCTATTCAGACCAGCCAGCAGGGGCAGTTCATTTATGTGGTGAAAGCGGATAATTCAGTGGAGATGCGGCAGGTTACAGCCACCATGGTGGTGGGTGAGGACACGGTTGTCGACAAAGGGTTGGCAGCGGGTGAAACTGTGGTGACTGATGGTCAGTTACGGTTGACTCCCGGGGCGGTCGTTGAAAGTAAAAATAAGCAACCTGCGGTGAAACAGCCTGCCGGAGGTAAAAACTAATGAATGTCGCGGATATTTTCATCCGCCGGCCGATTATGACGTCATTGATCATGATCGCCATCTTCATATTCGGGGTGGTTTCTTATCGCTTGCTGCCGGTGAACGACCTGCCCAACGTGGATTTCCCGACTATTCAGGTCAGCGCCAACCTGCCCGGCGCCAACCCGGATACCATGGCGGCGGCGGTGGCAACCCCGCTTGAAAACCAGCTTTCAACTATTCCCGGTGTCGATTCCATGACCTCGGCCAACGGCGTCGGCACAACCAGGATCACGCTCCAGTTCAATCTGGACCGCGATATCGATGCGGCCGCCCAGGACGTACAGGCTGCCATATCGGCGGCCAGCCGTTCGTTGCCGCAAACCATGACGACACCTCCCTCGTTTCGCAAGGTCAATCCGGCTGATCAGCCGGTCCTGTACCTGACGCTCAGCTCCCCCACACTGCCGCTCTCCGCGGTTGACGAGTTTGCCCAGACCATGATCGCACAACGGCTCTCTACGATCAGTGGTGTGGCTCAGGTTAACGTGCACGGGTCGCAGAAATTCGCCGTCCGGGCCCAGCTTGATCCAAAGGCACTGGCCTCTCGCCAGATCGGCATCGACGAGGTGGCAACAGCGATTGGGGACGCGAACGTCAACCTGCCGACCGGGACCCTGGATGGGGCGAAACAGACCTTTACCATCGAAGCCAACGGCCAGATGTTCAAGGCGGCCGCCTACCGACAGATGGTGGTGGCTTATCGGAACGGCTCGCCTATCCGTCTGGAGGAACTCGGCAAGGTGATCGACACTGTCGAGGACACCAAGACGGCAGGCTGGTACAACAACTCCCGCGCCATTGTCCTGACCGTCCAGCGCCAACCCGGTACCAACACCATCCAGGTGGTGGACAACGTCAAAAAACTGCTGCCGACCTTCCGGAGCCAGATGCCCGCATCGGTCGAGCTTAACGTGCTCTTTGACCGCTCCGACCAGATACGTGAATCGATGCACGACGTCAAGTTCACCCTTATTTTGACGATCGGTCTGGTTATCATGGTGATTTTTCTCTTCCTGCGCAATCTGTCCGCCACGATCATCCCCGCCCTGGCGGTGCCGATGTCCATCGTCGGCACCTTCTCCGCCATGCATCTGCTCGGTTTCTCCATCAACAATCTCAGTATGATGGCCCTGACCCTGGCGGTCGGCTTTGTCGTGGATGACGCCATTGTCATGCTGGAGAATATCGTCCGACACATGGAAAAGGGGGCCAGCGCCATGGAGGCTGCATTCAAGGGGTCCAAGGAGATCGGCTTCACTATCATCTCCATGACGATCTCGCTGGTAGCGGTCTTTATTCCGGTCCTGTTCATGGGAGGCATCCTGGGGCGGCTGCTGAACGAATTTGCCATAACGATCAGTGTGGCGATCCTGGTCTCCTGCTTTGTTTCCCTCTCCCTGACCCCCATGCTCTGCAGCCGCTTTCTGAAACCGCCGGCGACTGAACGGCACGGACGCCTGTTCATGACCATGGAGCGTTTTTTCGACGCCCTGCTCGGAATCTACGAGCGCAGTCTGAAGCAGGTCCTCCACTTCCGGCGCACAACCATGGTCGTGACGCTGTTGCTTACGCTGCTTACCGGCTGGCTGTTTACCGTGATCCCCATGGGGTTTCTGCCGACGGAAGACACCGGGCGACTTAACGCCAGTACCGAGACGGCCCAGGGGACATCCTTTGCCGAGATGAAACTGCATCAGGAAGCGGTGGCTGCCGTCATCGCCAAGGATCCCAATATCGACGGCTTCATGTCCTCCATCGGGGGAGGGGGCGGCAGCAATACCGGTCGTTTCTTTATGCGCCTCAAGCCGCGCAGTGAACGCACACTCTCAACAGACGAGATCATCAAGGAGTTGCGCCCGAAGCTGGCTCAGGTTGCGGGTATCAACACCTTCCTGAAAAACGTCCCCTCGATCCAGATCGGCGGCACCAGCTCCAAAAGCCAGTACCAGTACACCCTGCAGGGTCAGGATACGGACCAGCTGTACCGGTCTGCTGCCGGGTTTGAGGCTCAGCTGCGAAAGCTGCCGGAGCTCCAGGACGTGACCAGCGACCTGCAGATCAGCAACCCACAGGTGCATGTGGAGATCAACCGGGACAAGGTGGCAGCCCTTGGACTCTCCGTACTGCAGGTGGAAGATGCCCTGGCCTACGCCTATGGTTCACGTCAGGTTTCATCGATCTTTGCCCCGACCAACCAGTACCAGGTCATTCTCGAACTTGACCCGCTCTATCAGGGGGATCCGGCAGCGCTCGGCATGCTCTATATCCATGCAAAAACCGATCAGCTTGTACCGCTCGCCACCATCGCCACCATTTCCAAAACAATCGGACCGCTATCGGTCAACCATCTGGGGCAGCTTCCGGCGGTAACGATCTCATTCAATCTCCGCCCGGATGTTGCTCTGGGGTACGGCATGAAACTGGTTGATACACTTGCCGATACGGCACTCCCCCAGTCTATCAGCACCAGTTTCCAGGGTACTGCGCAGGCATTCAAATCATCCTTCAGCGGATTGTGGCTCCTGCTTGTGATGGCTATATTTGTTATCTATGTCGTTCTCGGCGTTCTGTACGAGAGCTACATTCATCCAATCACAATCCTGTCCGGGCTGCCGGCCGCAGGTTTCGGGGCCCTGATCACTCTGATGATTTTTAACTGTGACCTGAACATCTATGGTTTTGTCGGGATCATCATGCTGCTCGGCATCGTGAAAAAGAACGCCATCATGATGATTGACTTTGCCCTGGAAGCCGAAAGAACTGAAGGGAAAAAACCACTGGATGCCATTTATGAAGGGGCGATTGTACGTTTCAGGCCGATCATGATGACCACCATGGCGGCTTTGGTGGGAACTCTGCCGATTGCCATGGGACTGGGCGCCGGCGGGGAATCGCGACAACCGCTGGGGTTAGCTGTTGTCGGAGGACTGCTGACGTCGCAGTTGTTGACCCTCTATATCACTCCGGTGGTCTACTATTATATGGATCAACTTTTGACACGGGTGCGGCCACGAAAAGTGGTTATTGCGGTAAGCCGCGCTGCCGCAGATCTGGATTCGTAAAGGATCGCGCCTTATAGGCGCCACGCCTCAGGTCTTATGTCTTCGTAGCAGTTGTCCGTGACGTTATGGTATAGTATCCGCTGATAAGATGAATTCAGGAGACAAGTTGTCAGTGCCATCTTGCAGGCGCATCACGCAACGCAGTCTATACAAGCCGTGTCAGGTATGAAAAGCGGGTAAAACCTCACGGTTTGCAGTTTTCTGTGAAAGGAGTCATATCGATGTTGAATGTTGCTATCGTCGGAGCCAGCGGCTACACCGGCCTGGAATTGATCCGGATCCTCCATTGTCACCCTGAGATTGCGGTGACCTGCCTGACTTCCGAGCAGAGTGCCGGCAAGCGTATCTCACAGGTATTCCCGACCCTGAGGGGGCGGTGTGATATCGTGCTTGAAAATCTGGAACCGGTGCGGGTTGCCGAAAAAGCGGATCTTGTCTTCACTGCGTTGCCTCATAAGGCTGCCATGGAGGTTGTGCCGACCTTCCTGAAACTCGGTAAAAAGGTCATCGATCTGTCAGCCGATTACCGTCTCTCGGACCCGGCGGTGTACGGGGAGTGGTACGAGCCCCATCTCAATCCTGCCAACTTGAAGAAAGCTGTCTACGGATTGCCGGAGATCAGGCGTGCCAAGATCAAGGGGGCAAAACTGGTAGCCAACCCCGGCTGCTACCCTACCAGCATCATTCTTGCTTTGGCTCCGCTGCTGAAGGGTGGGTTGATCGACCTGTCAAGCATCATTGCCGACTCGGCTTCCGGTATTACCGGCGCCGGCCGTTCTGCCAAGGTCGACAGCCTGTACTGTGAGGTGAATGAGGGTTTTAAGGCGTACGGAGTCGGCGGTGTACATCGGCACATCCCCGAGATCGAGCAGGAACTCTCCCTGTTGGCCGGAGATGCATTGACTATTACCTTCACTCCGCATCTGGTGCCGATGGACAGGGGTATCCTTTCTACGGTCTATGCGACGCCAAACAACGTGGTCAGCAACGAAACCATCGCTGCGCTGTACCGTGAATTCTACGCCGGCGAGCCGTTCGTGCGGGTCCTGACAAACGGAGATCTCCCTTCCACCGCGTTCGTGCGCGGCTCCAATTTTTGTGACATCGCTCCTCTGGTAGATGCCCGTACCGGCCGCATTATTGTCGTGTCGGCTATTGATAACCTGGTAAAGGGCGCATCCGGTCAGGCGGTGCAGAATATGAATCTGGTCTGCGGATTCCCTGAGTCGATGGGGCTGGAAGGCTTGGCGCTCTTCCCCTGACCTATGCCATTTATCCCTACAACACAAGAAGAAGTACGGAAGCGGGGCTGGAAAGAGCTGGATGTTGTCTTCGTCAGCGGCGATGCCTATATTGATCATCCCGCCTTCGGCGTGCCTCTGCTGGCCCGCTGGCTTGAAAGCCACGGCTTTCGCGTCGGCATCATCTCCCAGCCGGACTGGCGCTCAAAAGAACCGTTCATGGCGCTCGGTCGCCCACTGCTGTTCTTTGCCGTTTCGGCCGGAGCGATGGATTCAATGGTGGCCCATTACACTCCTGCCCGCAAGCTGCGGCATGATGATGCCTACACCCCCGGTAACCGCCACGGCGCACGCCCCAATCGTGCGACGATGATCTATACCTCCCGCCTGAAGGAAGCCTTCAAGGACGTGCCGGTTGTGATCGGCGGCATCGAAGCATCGCTGCGCCGTTTTTCCCATTATGACTTTTGGGAAAACAAGGTGCGTCGCTCGGTCCTGTTTGATGCCAAAGCAGACCTGTTGATCTACGGCATGGCCGAGCGGGCGATTCTTGAAGTGGCAGAACAGCTGCGTGACGGTACGCCGCTCAGCGAGATTCATGATGTGCGGGGCACCGCATATATTGGGAGCGGGCTTGAAATCGGCACTCGCGTCACAATCCCGTCCCATGAGAAAATATCTGCCTCAAAAGAAAAATTTGCTGAAGCCTTCCGCCTCGCCTACCAGCAACAGAACCCCTGGTCTGCACACGTTGTCGTGCAGCAGCACGGCAACCGGCTGTTGGTCTGCAATCCCCCCGCGTTCCCCCTGACGGAAAGCGAGATGGACGCCGTCTATGCCCTGCCGTTTGAAAAGAACCCGCATCCGTCGTATACCGAAACAATTCCGGCCTGGGAGCAGATCAAAACATCCATCACCAGCCATCGCGGCTGTTTTGGCGGGTGCGCCTTTTGCGCCATCACCATGCATCAAGGTAAAACGATCCAGTCCCGCAGTAAAAGTTCTATCCTCACCGAGATAGCGGCAATGACCAGTAAAGAGTGGTTTCGCGGCACTGTCAGCGATATCGGCGGACCGACCGCCAATATGTACGGCCTCGGCTGCAGCAACGCTGACGCCATGAAAAAATGCCTCCGTGAAAGCTGTATTTTTCCTGCAATCTGCTCAAACCTGCTCACCAGTGATAAGCCGGCGACGTCGCTGCTGCAGGCGGCTCGCTCTCTGGATGGTGTAAAGCACACCGCTGTTTCATCCGGTGTCCGTTATGACCTGCTTGAGGTGCAGAGCGCCTATTTTAGCGAACTGACAGGGTACCATGTCAGTGGTTTACTCAAAATTGCTCCGGAGCATCTGGTTGACCATGTAACGGATATAATGCGCAAGCCGGGGAAGAAGGCGTTTGAAAGGTTCCTTTCCCGGTTCAGAGAAGAAAGCGACCGGGTTGGCAAACGTCAGTACATTGTGCCGTACCTTATCTCGGGACATCCCGGCTGTACGCTGGCTGACATGCTTGAACTGGCTCTGATTCTTAAAAAAATGGGGATACAGGTCGAACAGGTTCAGGACTTTACACCAACTCCGGGCACTATTGCCACCTGCATGTTCTACAGCGGATTTGATCCGATGACCGGCAAGCGGGTCTACACGGCAACAAGCGACCGTGAAAAGGGGTTGCAAAAGTCGTTGCTGCTATGGCACCTGCCGTCAGAACGGGTCAAGGTGATGGAGGCTTTAAAGGAGCTGGGACGGGAGGGTGAACCAGGTCTGTTGTGGAGTGGCGGGGCAAGAGGCGCCCAGGGCGCCGCACGGAATGAGAAAAAAATATTCACAAAAAAAGCCCGCTGATCTCAGCGGGCTTTATAAAATCATACGATGTCAGCCGGAAATTACTTCTTAACTACGTTGGCAGCCTGCAGGCCTTTAGGACCCTGGGTGATTTCAAAGGTTACCGCATCGCCTTCTGCAAGCGATTTGAAGCCATCACCGCCAATTGCGGAAAAATGAACAAAAACATCTTCACCACCCTCCTGCTCAATGAACCCAAAACCTTTTGTATCGTTAAACCATTTAACTTTGCCCTGTGCCATTTCCTGCCTCCTTTTTTTGTCCGGTCCTACACCGGAACATGTGGTTACCGCTAAAGTTTCTGGAGTCTGATGCAGGTAAAGCGCAAAGCCTGGTCAAACGTGCTGCTTGCAACGTTCTGCAAAAACGTCCGAAACTGCGAGCCCGAGTCGTTTAACACAGCCTTAAAGCGGGTGTCAAGATAATTCATGCCTGGCCCCGATAAACGGCATACGTGCGGTAACGAAGTTATTTTATGCCATAAAAGCGCAGAAAATAACTTCTAGCGTACAAATTATGGCGCTTTTAACTCATCACTTTTGCTCTGCAGTTTCTTTACAAGAGTGTCGTAGCCGTTGGCTGTGATAATTTTGTTGAACTGACTGCGATAGTTCGAGACGAGACTTACTCCCTCAATAACGACATCATACACCATCCACTTGCCGTTCTGCTTGGAGAGGCGGTAATCAAGCGTGAACTCGTCGCGGTTCGCGGTGACAACCTTTGATTTTACCTCCGCGTAATCTCCATCGACGTTATCCCTGATGTAGACAATCCTCTCGTTGTTGTATGACTCGATCTTTCCGGCGTATGAATTTTCAAGCAGCGTCGCAAAAAGTCCTGCGAAATGCTTCTTCTCTGCAGCGGAGAGCGGGTTCCAGTGCTTTCCAAGCGAGCGCTTCGCCATTTCAGAATAGTCAAAGATGCCGCTGATAGCCTTTTGAGAGCCTGGCGACGTTTTGTGTCATTTTTCTTCAGTCCCTTATCCGCCACTATTCGGACAACTTCGTCGACGGTCTTTTTTACATCATCGGTCGGGTTTGCACACGCCGCCGAAACCATGAATATCGATGTTGTAAGTACCAGCAAGACTCTTTTCAACATGCTCTCTCCTTCGGGGTATTAATGACTGCTTAACGGTTCGCTTGTCGCATAGTCCAGATTGGCAGCTGCAATACGATAATTGTAAACTGATTTGAAAAAATCGGCCCGCATGCTCGAATAGGCTTGCAGCGCCTCAAAGATATCCTTTGCCGGACCCACGCCGAAGTCGAAATTGGCTACTGCGGTTACTGCCCACTTTTTTGCATTCAGATAGGCGCCACGCGTTGCTTTAGCACTGTTTTTGGCTTCAATCAAATCCAGATAATATTTTTTGACCTGGAGTGGAACGTTGGTATTAGCAAAGTCACGGGTACTGAGTAGACGGTTATACTGAGCCTGCTCGCCCGCCATTTTAGCGCCGGTAATACCGAAATCAAGTTTCCAGCGTGCACCGAGGGCAACGCCGGCATTGAAATGATTAAACTGGTCGTTGATATAGGGGTTTTGAACCCGTTCACGTCCGTCTGAATACGCCCAGGAGAACAGTCCTCCAAGAAAAATATCGGGGTAATAGTTGGCTTTTGCGGCTTCAACGAGTGCCGACCGTGCCTTGAGCCCTTCGGCGATCTGGTGGAATTCGGGGCGTCGTTGGCGGGCATACTCTATATACGTATCCAGCGGAGGAATTTCGACGTCAACAATCACAAGTCGCTCGGTTCCGGTTTCCAGGTGAGCGTCGACCGGTAGGCCCATGCGCGCCCTCAGAGCGGCGAGAGCGAGTGACTCCCCCTTCTTTGCTTCTTCAAGGTATTTTGAAGCCANCCCCGAAAAGGCATCCAGTTTATAGAGGTCCATCTGATCAACGGTGTCCGANCCCTGATCGAGCAGCTTCTGGGCTTTCTCACGAGATTTAACCAGGATCTCNTCAACTTCCAGTACCAGTTCCTTCATCTCACGGGCCAGCAGCAGGCCGTAATAGTANTCATGGACTTTCTGGATGATCTCGTTNGCCCGCTGCTGNTTGCGGGATCGATCGACCTCGATGCCGTGGGTTGCNGCTTTCATGTTCTCGGAAATCTTGCCAAAGGTATAAAGCGGCTGAATGATGGTCGCATCNGCGCTGGTGAACCAGGTAAGTTCATTGAAGCTGAACTGTTTGTCGGTATTGATGGGATTAAGATCCTGGCGATTAGCCGTCGGCGCCGGTCCAAACAGCGTCGTCATCTCCAGCTGCGGAAAGCGGTACGACTTTGCTTCGTCCAGCTTGCTGGTCGCCAGAGCGATGTCGCTCTGCGCTTCACCCAGTTCCGGGGCAGCTTTCAGCGACAAGCGGATACAGTCATCAAGAGTCAGAACGAGTGGAGCTGAAGGGATATCGGCTGCGGTACTTATACTGACACCGGCAAACAGCGCCCAGGCGGCCAAGCAGGTACTCAAAAGGGATTTCATTCTGCATTCCTTAAGTAAGTTAGAAGTTGTCCTGTTTATAGGGGCTGATGGTGAAGGTTACTCCACTTTGCCGTGAATGAATTTGCTGACCAACTCTTCAATGTCGATGGCTGATTCTGTTTCACGGATACTATCATTGTTCTTCAAAAATTTATCGGAACCACCCGGCCGGAGTTTGATGAATTTATCACCAATAATGCCACTTGTTCTTACTGACGCAATAACATCATCCGTGATTTTCACTCCGGAATTGATTTTAAGATACGCACGTGCCCGGTCAAACGTTTTATCATCGAGTGCTATCCGGTCAACTTTCCCGACCTCGACGCCGGCTATTTCGACGCGCGCTCCCGGCTTGAGTCCGGACACTGAATCAAAGATGGCAGTAACGGAGTAGAAATCACCGCCGATGATTTCCATTTTACCCAGTTTGATTGATACATACCCCAAGCAGAGAATACCGATCAGCATAAAGGTACCGACCATCATTTCGAGTTTAACCATGTTCATATATGACCTCACTATGAATGCACCAGTTACTGCATCAGGACACCGGCTACGCGCGTTGACGAACGTACCGTTCCTGATATAACTGCGGCGAAAATAAGTTTCTAAACCATCTGGATCGGGCCGTCCAGGCTGCCGCTGATAAACTGGCGGATCGCCGGATCGGTTGAGTTCTTAATATCATCCGGCGTGCCGTACTGCAGGATCCTGCCCCGGAACAGCATGGCCACGTTCTGGGCCACATCAAAAATGTCCGGTATTTCGTGCGTCACAATTACCGCCGTAAAGCCGAACTTGGCGTGGGTATCCTTGATGAGCTGGTGGATCGCCCGCTTAATGATCGGGTCGAGCCCGGTAGTCGGCTCATCGAACAGGATGATCTTCGGATTGAGCACTACCGCCCGTGCCAGGCCGACCCGCTTTTTCATGCCGCCGGAGAGCTCATCCGGGAATTTGTTTTCAATATTCTTGAGGCCGACATCTTCCAGAGCAGAGAGGACCCTGATCCGAATCTCCTCTTTTGAAAGGGATGTCTTTTCCTGCAACGGGAAGGCAACATTTTCAAAGACGGTCATCGAATCAAAGAGCGCTACGTTCTGGAACAGCATGCCGAATTTTTCGCGGATCCGGTTCAGCTCGGAGCGCCGCAGATCAAGAATGCTCTCGCCATCAACCTCGACAGCGCCGCTGTCCGGCTGCAGCAGGCCGATCAGGTGCTTCAGGAGGACACTCTTCCCTTCACCGCTAGGGCCGATGATCGCGGTAATTTTACCGGCCGGGATATCAAGGTCAAGGCCGTCAAGCACCTTTTGCGCCCCGAAGGACTTATGCACATTCCGCAGCGTAATCATGTCAGAGCAGCACCGAAGTGAGGAAGTAATCCCACACGAGTATGATGACGGACGTCAATACAACCGACTCGGTCGTGGCTTTTGAGACACCCTCAGCCCCATGACCGGCATAGTACCCTTTGTAACAGCCGATCCATGCGATGATCAGGCCGAAGGAAAATGATTTCACAAAACCGGAGTAGACGTCGCGCCAGACAACCGAATTTTCCATTTCATAGAAATAGGCCCCGGGATTAACCCCCAGCAGTTTGACGCCGACCAACCAGCCGCCATAGATGCCGATCACATCAAAGATGGCGCATAACAGCGGGAGAGAGATCATCGCGGCAATGAATTTCGGGGTGACCAGGTATTTGAAGGGGTCGAGCGCCATGGTCTCGAGCGCATCAATCTGCTCGGTGATCCGCATGATGCCGATTTCAGCCGTAATGGCGCTGCCTGCCCGCCCGGTTACCATCAGGGCGGCGAGTACCGGCCCGAGTTCGCGGATCAGCGAGAGCGCCACAGCCGCACCGAGCATCCCCTCGGAACCGAACTTGGACAGGGAGTAATATCCCTGCAGACCGAGAACCATGCCGGTAAAAGCGGCGGTCAGCACGATGACGAACAGCGACTTCGTGCCGATAAAACGCAGCTGTTTGAGGACATGCACGAAGCTGCCCGGTTGCCGGACAATCATATAGAGTGAATAGAGCAGAAACCAGCCCACTCGCCCCAGGTCACGCACTATTCCGATGGTTGTATGTCCGAGTGCCTGAACCACGTAAATCCTTTGCATGCGAAAAAAAATAAGTGAAAAGTGTACATCATAGATTTGAAAAAGCAAAGAAGAACTTATTGCCGGTATGACTTAAAACCGGTCAGTCAGCATCTCCACCCCCCAGAACCCTGTAGAGGGTTGCCAGGTTGAGAAGGCGGATAAGACGGATGCTGATCAGATTCTGCTGGGCGTTGTACAGGGAACGTTGGGAGTCGAGCACCGTCAGGTAGCTGTCTATTCCCTTGTCGAAGCGGGCCCGGGAGAAGCGGTAACTCTCGGAGGTGGCGTCGGTGAGGGACTGCTGGGCGGTTAGTTGGTCACTGATAGTCCCCCTCTGGGCCAAGGTGTCTGCCACTTCCCGGAAGGCGTTTTGGATCGTCTTCTCGTACTGTGCGACTGCAATGTCACGATCCACCTCCGCCACTTTCAGGTTGGCCCGGTTGCTGCCGCCGTCGAAGATAGGCAGTGTGATCTGTGGCGCAAACTTCCAGGCAAAGGAACCGGGCTTGAATAGCCCTGCCAGGTCGTCGCTGCCGAAGCCAACGTTTGAAACCAGCGTGATGCGGGGAAAAAACGCTGCCCGTGCTGCGCCTATATTGGCGTTGATTCCTTTGAGCTGACCCTCGGCCTGGAGGATGTCGGGGCGCCGCAGCAGCACGTCGGACGGAAGGCCGGGGGGGATATCCTTTATGGACGTAAGCGTTTCCGAGAGGGCCGTGGGGAGCAGGTCGGCAGGCGCCGGAGAGCCGACCACCAGGGTCAGAGCATTCTCGTCCTGTGCCACCAGCGTAGTATAGCGGGCAATGTCCACCCGCGCAGCATCCACGGTGGTCTGGGCCTGTTTTACGGTCAGCAGGGACGTTACTCCCGCCTCGAACCGGCTCTTGGTGAGTTTAAACGACTCCTGCTGATTGGTCAGAGTATCTTTGGCCAGTTGCAACCGCTCGCGGTCGGCGGCAAGTGCCAGATAGGTGGAAGCAACCTGGGAAACCAGGCTGATGTGGACGCTTCGTTGCGCCTGCTCGGTGGCAAGGTATTGCTCCAGCGCCTGGTCTTTGAGGCTGCGCACCCGGCCGAACAGATCCAGTTCGTACGAACTGACACCGAGGCCGACGCTGTATTGATCAACAGTCATGGACCGGCCAGTTCCGGAGAGGGTCTCAGGGATTCGCTGGAAACTGGCCCCGGCGGATGCGTCAATTTTCGGCAACAGATCGGCGCGCTGTATCTGGTACAGGGCCTGTGATCGCTCGATATTGAGGACGGCGACCCGCAGGTCGCGGTTGTTTTCCAGTGCCAGGGAGATCAGCTTTCTCAGCTGCGGGTCAATAAAGAACTCACGCCAGGGGATGTCGGCCAGCGGCTTTTGTGCTGTTTTGGCGGTTTCAGCCCCATATGCCGGGCCGCTGGGCCAAGCGGCTGCTACCGGCGAGGCAGGCTGGGTGTATTTAGGGGCCATGGTCGTACAGCCGGCCAGGCAGAGGATTGTTCCCAGCGGGAGACAGAGAGCTGTCATCCGTTTTATATGGTTCATGTCAGTTCACCTCCGGTGAGTTGCTGGAAACGACAGGTTCTAAGAGCGGCTGCTTTGGCTGTTTCTTTTCGAACAGCCGCGACACCAGCACAAAGAAGAACGGGATGAAGATCAGGTCGATGAAGGTGGCCGAGAGCAGCCCGCCGGTAACGGCGGTGCCGATGGCGTTCTGGGCTGCGGCGCCGGCTCCTCTGGTAAGCGCCAGCGGCAGGG
>JGI24147J20444_1001156_pt1 | contig 13510 bp, 15 predicted proteins | sample BarGraIncub1133A_FD_20444 | JGI IMG/M metagenome (IMG submission 20444) | reverse complement strand
CCTTGAACTGCCATTTTAATTTTATCCCATAATTCTTCGCCTTTGCCCTTAGGCCATTCTTTTATACGCTGCGCTTTAGTCATATATACTTGACAGTGGACCGCATCGCATAAATCAGCTCCTTTACCATTTTTGCATGATATACCACCTAATCCTTTAACATGAGCTAAAGCAAAAGTCCTAGCTGCCACTGCTTGAGCTTTTAAAGCCTCTATTTCAAACCCAGCTGGCATTTCTGAAGCTACAACTCCAGTAACATAATCTTCTAAATTAATCTCTTTCACAGTATTTTCTTTTGTAATGAATACTTTAACTTTAGTAATTTTAGGTAGTGAATCATATTTAACAATATTTTTGTTCTTTTCTGACTTATTTACAGAGTTTTTATTAATATTTATTTTTTTATTATTTCCCACCCCCACTATTAAAACAGAAGTAATTACTATAAATGCAATAAATGCAGTGACTACTAAAAGTATGTTTTTTAAAGGCAATGTAATAAAAACTCTTCTCATTCTTTTCTCCCCTCGTTATAAAACATGTTTTACTCTATATATATTAAAAAGCTATAAAAATATTACTTTTTCAATCTACTAATTTAATATATTAAAAAATTATATGATTTATAAACAAAAGCACCTAAAAAAATAACTAGTAAGAATTCTAGCTATTCTTTTAAGTGCAATATACAAAAAGAATTGAAATATAGTAATTTATATATTCCAATTCTTTGATTTTTCAGTAAGAGAATTAGTTCTTTTCTAACTGTAAATTATATGGTTATTAAACTCTATATTAGCTATCGGAATTAACCCTTTCTATATCTGCTCCTATTCCCTTTAATTTTTCTTCAATAGATACATATCCTCTATCAATATGATATATATCTTTTATTGTAGTTGTCCCCTCGGCTGTAAGACCTGCAAGTATTAGCGCTGCTCCTGCTCTTAAATCTGTAGCCGTAACTTCTGAGCCTGTAAATCTATCTATCCCCTCTATTACTGCACTTCGACCATCTATTTTTATATTTGCTCCCATTCTCTTTAATTCTACAGCATGCATAAATCTGTTTTCAAAAATAGTTTCCGTAATTATACTTGTACCTTTTACCGTACATAATAAACTCATCATCTGAGCTTGCATATCTGTAGGGAATCCAGGGTATGGCATGGTTTTTATATCTATTGGGTTTAATTTTTTCCTACCATCAACTATTATGCTATTTTCATTAATTTCTATTGCTACTCCCATTTCTGTAAGCTTTGCTATTATGGGTTTTGAATGTATTTCATCAATCCCATTAATCTTAATTATGCTTTTTGTTATTGCAGCTGTAATCATAAACGTACCTGCCTCTATTCTGTCATATATAGGTTTATGAACGACTTCTTTAAAATCTCTAACCCCTAAAATCCTTATAGTGTCTGTTCCTTCTCCATCTATTTGTGCTCCCATATTCCTTAAAAATTTTGCTAAATCAACAATTTCAGGTTCTTCTGCTGCATTTCCTATTATCGTTTCCCCCTCAGCAAGGGTTGCAGCCATCATTATATTTTCTGTAGCACCAACTGATGGATAATCTAAATATATATTGCTGCCTATGAGTTTTTTTGCTTTTGCTTCTACATATCCATGTCCTACTGACACCTCTGCCCCTAATGCTGATAATCCTTTTAAATGAAGGTCTATTGGCCTAGTTCCAATATTACATCCACCTGGTAGAGAAATTTTAAAACTTCCAAATCTTCCAAGCATAGGACCCATTATTAAAAAAGATGCTCTCATTTTTCTTACTAATTCGTCATTAGCACCATTTCCCAGTAGATTAGCAGTATTTATCTTAACCGTATTATTTATTTTATCTATATTAATATCTGCTTTAAGCGATTTTAATACATCACAGATTACAAATACATCTTCTAGCATAGGAGCATTTTTAATTGTACAACTATTACCATTTAATATTGTTGCTACAAGTATTGGAAGGACTGAATTTTTAGCTGCACTAATATTCACTTCGCCTTCTAATTTTTTTCCGCCTTTTATAATCAATTTATCCATTTATATCCTCCATTATATTGTTAATGTTTAATAAGTTGTAATTATTTCTGGTGTCCCTATGATAATATATCTTCCTGAAGAATAATTACATACAGCATAATTAAAATCAATTAACTTATTATTGCTTACCATCTCATCATATCCTCTAGTATATGCCACTGTACTTAGTCCATTATTTATACTCACTGTCTCAATATTTTCAGTCCCATAAACTTTCAAAATTTTTATTATTTTTTTATTAATGACGTAAATATCATCTACTTTAGAATTTTCTGTGTTATTCCCGATTTTTGCCTTTAAATATTGAAAATACTTAATATTTTTACCTCTATTTCCAATGCCAGCGCTAACCTTGTTTTTTAGGGATACTAGTCCATTTTCATTACCTACTCTACTTATGTTTACCGTTATATCGTTAGCATTTTCGTTTTTCAAAGCTTCTATATATCCTTCAACATTTTTCCCTGAAAATTCTATGCAATAGTCATTTTCATTTTCAGAACTGTTTAATTTTATTCCTTTATGATTAAGTTCTAAAACTTGAACTAAATAATTACAAATTTCTTTTCGACCTTCCCCCGATTTAAAACATGTCTTCAATCCATATTCCACTGTCTTGCTTTTAGTTTGGAGTAATATTTCATCAAATAAATTAGATTTTTCTTGTGCATTTGAAAAGCTAACGTTAATTTGTAAAATTATTAAACTTAATACTATACATAGCAATGCGATACTCTTTTTCTTCATTTTAATCCCCCTACCCTTTAATTAAATTCTTGACCATAACTTATTTTTCTATTCTATATATAGTAATTTTTTTAATAATTTTAATATTAAAAAAATCATCCCTCAGCACAAGTGTGAGAGGGCTATTTTATTCATTATATAGATAGGGGTATTTAAAGAATTGATATTTAATATATAACTATTCTCTATATTATTAATATATAAAATTTTAATGGAAATGTGATTAAAATAATTCTTGGCATAAAAAAATGGAGATAATTTAATATCTCCATTTTTTTATGCCTATCCTTTTGTCTTGATTCTCATAAGTGATCTTAAAACAGCATTCTCAGCTCTTTTCATATTAACTCCCTTATCACCATTACTTAATCTTTTTTCTGCTCTTTCTTTAGCCTCATTTGCTCTTTTAACATCTATATCTTCCGGCCATTCGCAGGCGCTGCATAACATTTCTACTTCACCTTTAAGTACTCTTAAAACTCCCGTTGATGTAAAAGCTTTTAACTCTTTACCATCAACCTGCGTAAATGTTGTCACTGTTGGTTTTAACTGAGATATCATAGGAACATGGTTCGCAAGAATGCCAAATACACCTTCATCACTCTGCGTGTTCACACTCAGGATATCACCACTATAAAACTCCTTCTCTGGAGTGATCATAGTAAGCTTTATATGATTTTTCATATAAAAACACCGACCTTTCTATGTACGTATTCTTAAAGATTAATTAATAATTTCTACTATTTATCTTAAATAAAATAAGTAACATAATGACTAGTTACTTTATAAAATGCCTTATTGATTAGCCAAAGTCTTCGCTTTCTCTACCGCCTCTTCTATAGAACCAACAAACATAAATGCGGCTTCAGGTAATTTATCATGTTTTCCTTCAAGGATTTCTTTAAAACCTCGTACCGTCTCTTTAACTGGTACAAATTTACCTTTCATTCCAGTAAACTGCTCAGCTACTGTAAATGGTTGAGATAAGAACCTTTGTATCTTTCGCGCTCTTGTTACNACTGTTTTATCTTCTTCAGATAATTCATCCATACCAAGTATAGCAATAATATCNTGAAGTTCTTTGTATCTTTCAAGTATATGTTTAACCATTATTGTAACATCATAGTGTTCCTTTCCAACTATTCTNGGATCAAGCATTGTNGATGTGGATTCTAGTGGATCTACTGCCGGATAAATTCCAAGTTCAACTATTCCTCTTGAGAGCACTGTAGTTGCATCAAGATGTGTAAATGTAGTTGCCGGAGCAGGATCTGTAAAATCATCTGCTGGTACATATACTGCCTGAACTGATGTAATTGACCCTTGCTTTGTAGATGTAATTCTCTCTTGCAATTGTCCCATTTCTGTAGCTAATGTTGGTTGATACCCAACAGCACTTGGTATTCTTCCGAGTAGTGCAGACACCTCAGAACCTGCTTGGGTAAATCTAAATATATTATCTATGAATAATAATACATCTTTACCCTGGTCTCTAAAATTCTCACACATAGTAAGACCAGTTAATGCAACTCTCATCCTAGCACCAGGTGGTTCATTCATTTGGCCAAAAACCAAAGCCGTTTTAGTTATAACTCCTGACTCCTTCATTTCATTATAAAGATCATTACCTTCACGAGTTCTCTCACCGACTCCAGTAAATACAGAAAGACCGTTATGTTCCTTTGCAATATTATTCATAAGTTCTTGTATTAGAACAGTTTTACCAACTCCTGCACCACCCAAAAGACCGATTTTTCCACCCTTTTGATATGGTGCTATAAGATCTATTACCTTAATACCTGTTTCAAACACTTCAGGTTCAACAGATTGTTCTGCAAATGTTGGAGCTAATCTATGGATAGGCATATATTTNTCTACCTTAACTTCCCCAAGTTCATCCATAGGCTTTCCAAGAACGTTAAATAACCTTCCAAGNACCACNTCTCCAACTGGTACCATTATCGGTCTTTCTGTGTCAACAGCATCGAGTCCTCGTCTTANCCCTTCTGTGCCTTCCATAGCTATAGCTCTTACAACATCATCACCNATATGCTGCTCAACCTCAGCTACAATTACTCTATCTTCCATCTGAATTTCAATGCTATTATAAATATTAGGAAGATTGTCTGAATCAAATTTTATGTCTATAACAGGTCCTATTATTTGAACGACTTTACCTATATGTCCTGCCATTATTTTTTCTCCTTCCTACTTTTGAGCCTCCGCTCCTCCGACTATTTCTGAAATTTCTTGTGTAATTGCATATTGCCTAATTCTATTATATTTTAAATTAAGCTTTTCAAGTATATCATTAGCATTGTCAGTAGCTGAACCCATAGACTCCATTCTAGATTTATGCTCGGTGGCTTTTGAATGTAGCATCGAATTTAGCATTTTGCCGTTTAAAAATAATAAAGTGATTTCATACATTGCTTTCTCATCTATTTCCTCAATATTTACATACTCTTTATTACTATTCTCTTCATTACCGATCTTATCATTATTAGAATTTAGAGGAAGTAACTTTTCAATCTTGACTTCATTTTTCAATGCTGAAATGAGCTTTTTATAAACAATATGAACTTCACCTATTTCTTCGTTACTATACATATTAAGTGCATGGTTAATAATAGTATTAGCTTCCTTTTGATTAGGAACATCTGAAATATCAACGTATTCAGCCACAGTTTCTATATTAAGTTTTTTAAATATAACTCTTCCTTTATGGCCTACTATAATTATGCTGTATTCTTCCTTATTGCCTTCTAATTTGCTTATCAGTTCATTAACTATTGACCAATTGAAGCCGCCACAAAGGCCTGTATCCGAAGTCAAAACAATATACATTTTCTTACTACTTTTGTTTCCTTTTAAATAGACGCTATCTTCTTCATAATTATCTTTAACTTGATTAATAATTTCCTCAAGCTTATATAAATAATTATTATTAGTATCTACTTTATTTCTTATTTTTTGATATTTAGATGTTGAAACTAATCCCATTGCTTTTGTAATTTTCGTAGTATTTGTTATGGATCTTATTCTTCGTTTAATTGCAACAAGCCCTGTACCTGCCATGTTTCACCTCTCTTTAGCCTTGATGAAATGTTGTCAAGGCAATTTAGCCTGATAATATATCGTCAAGGCAAATTAATTATAGCGTAAAGGTGCTATATTAATGACTTCCTTGTATAATATCCTTAGTTTTCATCAATAGAAAATATTTTTTTAAACTCTTCTATAGCTTCAGTAAGCTGTTGTTTTAATTTATCATCTAACGCTTTATTAGTTAGTATTGTCTTACCTACATCCCTATGATGAGTGTCCATATATTCAAATAATTCGCTTTCAAATCTTGTTATTTGATGTACCGGGATATCCATTAGATGGTTGTATGTTCCAGCAAAGAAAATCATAACTTGTTTTTCTACTGGTACCGGCGTATATTGATCTTGCCTTAATATTTCTATTAATCTTTTTCCTTTTTCAAGTCTCATTTTAGCATCTTTATCAAGATCAGTTCCAAACTGAGCAAAAGCCGCAAGCTCTCTATATTGAGCGAGTTCTAGCCTTAAGGTTCCTGTAACTTGTTTCATAGCTTTTATTTGAGCATTTCCACCAACTCTTGATACAGATATTCCAGCATTAACCGCTGGTCTTTGTCCTGAATGGAACAATTCAGCCTCAAGAAATATTTGACCATCTGTTATAGAAATAACATTAGTTGGTATATATGACGTAACATCACCTGCAAGGGTTTCTATTATAGGAAGAGCCGTTAACGATCCTCCTCCTAATTTGTCTGAAAGTTTTGCAGCCCGCTCGAGAAGTCTTGAATGGATATAAAATATATCTCCAGGATATGCCTCTCTACCTGGTGGTCTACGAAGTAATAATGACATAGCTCTATAAGCAACCGCATGCTTAGATAAATCATCGTACACTATTAATACATTCTTACCGTTATGCATAAAAAATTCTCCCATTGAGCATCCAGCATAAGGTGCTAAATACTGAAGTGGAGCTGAATGTGATGCCGTAGATGCTACAACTATTGTATAATCCATTGCTCCCATTTCAGATAATGTATTAACAATATGTGCAACGGTAGATTGCTTTTGACCAATTGCAACATATATACATATAACATCTTTACCCTTTTGGTTTATAATAGTATCTGTAGTTAAAGCCGTTTTACCTGTTTGTCTATCTCCAATTATAAGTTCTCTTTGTCCTCTTCCAATTGGCACCATAGAGTCTATTGCTTTAATTCCAGTTTGAAGTGGCTCTTTAACAGATTGTCTTTGAATAACTCCAGGAGCAATTACCTCAACTGCTCTTGTCTCTGTAGTCATAATCGGGCCTTTACCGTCTATTGGTACACCTAGTGCATCTACAACTCTTCCTATTAAAGCTTCACCTACAGGAACTTCCACCACTCTGCCAGTTCTTTTTACTATGTCTCCTTCTTTGATTCCCTCTTCTGGCCCTAAAAGTACACATCCTACGTTGTCTTGTTCTAAATTTAGTGCCATACCCAATATTCCATTCGGGAACTCTAAAAGTTCATTTTCCATGCATTCATCTAATCCATAAACCCTTGCGATTCCATCACCTATTTGAATTATTGTGCCTGAATCAACAGTTTCAATTGTCTTTTTATAACCTTCAATTTCTTTCTTTATTATGGATGTTATTTCTTCCGGTTTTATATTCATAAACTCACCTCTATTCCTATTTAAACATTAATTTTTTCATTTCATCTAACTTGCTTTTTACTGTACCATCAATAACATCATCACCAATTCTTATATATACTCCGCCTATAACTTTTTTATCTAATTTTTCATCAAAAACAATTTTTTTATCATACATTTTAGATAGTTTCAACCTCAAGTTTTCTCTCTCGGTCTCCACAAGAGGTATTACTGTTTTAACTTCCGCTAATAAAGTATTGGTGCGCTCTAAGTGGATCTTCTCCATTTCTTTAAGGTTTTCTTCAAGAAACAATATTCTATCTTTTTTTATAAGAATAAGCAAAAAAGATAAAAGTCCATCATCAATTTTATCCTTAAAAATTCTAGTAAACATTTCCTTCTTTTTAGATGTACTTATTTTAGGATGTTTAATAACTTTTAGAAAATCAACATCATTTTTCATAAGTAAAACAATTTCTCGCAAGTCATTTAAATATTCTTCTACTTTCTCTTTTTCCTGGGCAACTTCATATAGTGCTAATGCATATCTTTTATATAAGTATTCATACATTTTAGCTACCTACCTTAAGAATAAAATCTTCAATTAATTTTCTATGTTCTTTTTCATCTATATGCTGCTCTAAAGCCCTCTCAGATAATATTAAAGATAAATCTATGACTTGCTTTTTAATTTCACTCGCTGCTTTTGCTTTCTCTCTTTCAATTTCAACTCTTGATCTCTCCATTAGTATAATTGACTCTTTTTTTGCTTCATCAATAATTTCCTGAGAAATGTTTTGGGCTTTCACTTTATATTCTTCTACTATTTCTCTTCCTTTTGCCTTTGAATCATGCAATAATTGATCTTTTTCTTTTCTTGAAATTTCTGCTTTTTCTTCATTATCTTTTGCATTCTTAATAGATGTATTTATTCCGTTTTTTCTATCATCCATTATCTTATTTACTGGTTTACTAAAAAAATGCTTCAAGACAAACATTAATAAAATAAAATTTATTATAGTGAATATAATTGTATGCCAATCTATGGTCAAATTCATAATCTATTAAAGCCCCCTTTAGGCCTAATTTCAAAATTTTTCATTTTGATATATACCATATTATTTAAATGCTAATATTAATGCTATCAAAAACGCATATATAGCTGTAGCTTCTGAGAATGCAGCACCTATAACTAATGTACTAATTATAGAACCCCTAGCTTCCGGTTGCCTTGCAACTCCCTCTACAGCTTTAGCTGCAGCGTTACCTGTTCCTATTCCTCCGCCAATACATCCTATTGCTGCGAGACCTGCACCTATTGCAGACGCTCCTGTAATTATTGTTGCTGAATCTATAGCCATAATATATTCCTCCTTAATTTTAATAAACTAAATTTAATGTTCTGCTATTACTTTTATATTAATCATTGTTAGCATAACAAAAATAACCATTTGAATAATACCATCGAATAAATCGAAATAAAAATGTAGTGGTATTGGGACAAGTAATTGGGCGAATCCATTCAAGCTACCTAAACTTTTATATGCCAAATCTATTATTACAACACCTGCTGTCATGTTTCCAAATAATCGAAAACTTAATGATACTGGAAGCATTACTCTCTCCATTAAATTAATTGGTAATATAAATGCATATGGTTCAACATATCCTTTAAAATAGTGTCCTAGACCTATTTTTTTAATAGCAAACCATTGAACAACAAAGAATGTTATTAATGCTAATGCTAACGTTACACTATAATCTACTGTTGGAGGTGCAATACCTATAAGTCCCGTAAGATTTACGATACTTAAGAAAATTACTATTGTTCCTATATACGGTACAAAACCCATATATTCTTCTCCCATGTTATCTCTAACAAGATTATTTATAAAGTCCATAATCATTTCTATTATATTTTGTTTCTTATTAGGAATTATTGTAAGGTTTCTTGTAAGGCATATACATAATATGGCTACTATAACTATTACGCACCACTGAACGAATATGCTTTCTTCGATTCCAATACTAGAACCAAAGAATTTAATATAAAATAAAGGCACTATTTTGTCCATTAAATCACTTCCCTTCAATGCTCTTATTTCTTATTCCATAATACACTAAAGACATAAACTGCGAACTATATCCGAAGATATATACAATTATATTGAACATATTGTGTCTGCCTATAGCAAACCCAATAAAACTCACTAAAAAAACTCTTATAAAGGATCCTATTACTATTATACTCTTATTTTTTGTGTTTTTATCATTAAGAGAATATTCTATTGTAATTCCATTAACATAAAAATTTATTAGTGCTATTATTACTCCCATTAAAAAAAATAATGTATATGGGTTGGCTGTAAAAAAAATCACTGTAGCAAAAACCAAACAAATAAATAAATCATACAAAGCAATTTTTTTAAACATAGTCTTAAAGTCACTATTCACTTTTTCCTTCTCCTTATCATATAGCAATGTCATAATTATAGTATACTAATTTTCATAAATAAAATCTCAAATTTGTCCATATTAGGAATTTTAAATCAATATACAGTTGTTTTCACTTTTAAGATTATAATTTCTCTGTATATCTCTGTATTGTGGAGTAACNCANTTATTTTTTTATTTTTACCGTANCATACATAAAATATACATCTCATTCTATTTCCCTTACTTGTATATGCTTTCATACCGTTATAAATTATTTTTCAAAATAGCNTAATAAAATATCTACTATTCTAGCAGAAGCATTCCCATCTCCATAAGGGTTGATAGATTTACTCATANGATTATATTCATCAGAATTTCGCANGAGATTATTAGCATAACCCACAATTTTGTCTATGTCTGTTCCAACCAGTCTCACTGTTCCAGCCCTCTCTGCCTCTACTCTCTCCGTAANATGCCTAAGTACTAATACTGGTTTGCCTAGATGNGGAGCCTCTTCTTGAATCCCNCCTGAATCAGACATAATTAGATAGCATTTTCTCATTAAATTATGAATTTCCCTGGTGTCTATAGGTTCAAGTAAATGTACCCTCTCCACGCCTCTTAAAATGCTACTTACCATATCCTTCACCACGGGATTGGGATGAACTAAATACAATACTTCTACATCTTGATTCTCTTCAACAATAATTTTTAGGGCTTTACATATATTTTCAATTCCAATTCCCCAATTTTCTCTTCTATGAGCTGTAACCATTATGACCTTTCTATTTTTATAATCAATTGCATTTAGCTCACAACTTTCAAAAACATAATTATCTTTAATTGTATACTTCATGGCATCTATAACTGTGTTCCCTGTGACAAATATAGTATTTTCTAATATTCCTTCTCTTAATAAATTTCCTTTAGAAGTGCTAGTAGGCGCAAAATGTAAATCTGCCAGTGAGCTAGTTAACTTCCTATTAATTTCTTCTGGATATGGGAAAAACTTATTATAACTTCTAAGTCCTGCTTCTACATGACCAACAGGTATTTTTTTATAAAAAGCTGCAAGTGACGCAGCAAAAGTTGTTGTAGTATCTCCATGTACGAGCACTATGTCTGGTCTTTCTTCTTCAAAAATTCCCTCAAGTCCCACAAGCACAGAACACGTTATCCCTGTTAAACTTTGTTTTGTTTTCATTATATTTAAATCATACTGAGGTCTTATGCTGAAAATATCCAGAACTTGATCTAGTATTTCCCTATGTTGTGCTGTGACACATACTGTGCAATGCACCTGAGGAGCTTTTTCTAATTCCTTAATTAGAGGCGCCATTTTTATAGCCTCAGGTCTTGTACCAAATATAACCATAACCTTAATATTTCCCACCAGATACCTCCTGTCTAAATTTAATTACAATAAACATTTTTCCAATTAAATACATTCTATTCCCTTTGCTGAAAAATACCACATTTCCAAGCTATTAAAACTATTATAACTATTACTGATGCTAACAAAAAATATGCCCTTTGGGTACTTACTTGCATAGCAATAATAGCACTTCCCCCTAGAACCGAACTTATAAAATACATAATAATAACTGCTTGTTTTTGACTTAGTCCCATATCCAAAAGCCGATGGTGCAAATGTCCTTTATCCGCTTGCATCATAGATTTCCCACTTACTTTCCTTCTAATCATTGCAAAGAGGGTGTCATAAATAGGTAACCCAAAAGCTAATATTGGTACTGCAATAACAAATGCTGTTGCAGATTTAATAGCCCCCTCAATTGAAATAGCCGCTAAAAGAAAGCCTAATAATTGAGATCCCGTATCCCCCATAAAAATAGAAGCTGGGTTAAAATTATATGGTAAAAACCCTAAAATTGCACCGCTTAATACAGCCGTTAAGAATGCCGGTTCAAGTCTACCATTAAGTATAGAAATTATCATTAAAGTCAGCGAAGATATAAATGCTATACCTGCCGCTAAACCATCTAATCCATCTATTAAATTAAAAGCATTAGTTACCCCTACAATCCATATTATTGTTACAGGAATATTAATCCAACCTATACTAAGATATGGGTAGAATTCTATGAAGGGATTAGTTATGATTGTTATACTCACACCTGATATTATTAAGCATATAGCTGCTATAACTTGTATTAAAATTTTGTATTTAGGCCTTAGCTCTTTAATATCATCTATTATGCCACCAACGACAATAACTGTTGCTCCAATAATTATACCAGTTTGAGACGGCGTTAAAATGCCGTTATATAAAATTGTTCCTATAACAAAAGCTATATATATAGCTAGCCCTCCCATAACAGGAATAGGCTTACTATGAATTCGCCTCTCATCCTTTGGAATATCAATAGCATTGACCTTTATTGCTAATTTTCTAACTAAAGGAGTAGTTATTATAGAAATTAAAGCTGTAATTATTGCTAAAATATAAAAATTACTCATAAAAAAAACCTTTCTTTCACAAAAATAGTGTTTTTATTTGATAAATATAGGTCAAAATATATGAAATTAGTAGATAATTTTAATTTACAAAATCTCATAATTAATATCCACCATCACCTTGAATTGAGTCATCATTTTCTATCCATTCATCTACAAATACAATTTTATATTGTATTTTGTTATCTCTAATTATTACCTTCTCTATCCCGGAATTAATTATAAACCTCTTGCATAAAGAACATGGAGACGCATTTATAACTAATTCGCCACTACTTACCTCTTTTCCAACTAAATACAAAGTAGCACCCAACATATCATGTCTTCGAGCTGATATAATTGCATTTTGCTCTGCATGTACTGATCTACAAAGCTCATATCTTGTTCCTCTTGGAACTTTTAATTCCTCTCTTCTACATACGCCTAAATCACAACAATTCTTTCTTCCTCTTGGCGCTCCAGAATACCCAGTAGATATAATTTCATCATCTTTTACTATTAAAGCAGCAAAATTTCTACGTAAACAAGTTCCTCGTTCAGATATTGTTTCGCATATATCCAAATAATAATTATTCTTATCAATTCTCTCCATAATAATACCTCATATATATATATTTCAATTATATAGATGAAAAATCGAAAATTGGATTTATAATCTATTAATCAATCACTGTCATTTTACACTAAAACAATAGAGATTTAAAGCCTTAAATGTACTATATATAATAATTTCCATAAAATAGATAAAGAAAAGCATGTATATATGCTTTTCTTTATTTACTTTAAGTATACAATAATATGTTTTTATAATTAACTACACCTATATTAAATTATTACTCCGTTTATACCAATAGTTACTTCTTTATATGGAACTATTATTCCAGCTTGAAGCATAGCTGCTTTCACAGAATTAACAATACCTGCACAACAAGGCACTTCCATTCTAACTACTGTAATACTCTTAATATCATTATGTTCTAATATCTCTGCAACCTTCTCCCTATAGTAGTCATTATCATCAAGTTTTGGACAACCTATTAAAGTTACCCTTCCTTTGATGAACTCATTATGAAAGTTTCCATAAGCATATGCTG
>JGI24147J20444_1001154_pt1 | contig 13514 bp, 20 predicted proteins | sample BarGraIncub1133A_FD_20444 | JGI IMG/M metagenome (IMG submission 20444) | reverse complement strand
GTACTGACCATCACAGCGAGCCAGCGCCTGTGACAGGTGAAGCGGCTCCTCTATCGTGCTCCATTCACCGCCGCGTCGTTCGCGGTGCCGCCTGACCCGCTCATCCATCTCACTATCCAGCATCTGAGCCGTTGCCAGATACCCGAGCGGAGACCCGAACGCCAGTGCCATTTTTTCGGCGCAGGAGCTTTTACCGCTGCGTGCTCCGCCGGTAATTAAAATTGTACGTGCCATACTCCCCCCAAGCCCTGGTAGACAGATACGTGCGTTAACGACATTATTTTCTGCCAGAGACACACAGAAAGTAACGTCTGACATACTAATAAAAAAGCCCCCGTCCGTGAAGTGGACAGAGGCTCGAAAACCGGGTAATCAGATACGACCTGGCTTCGGCCCCTCGTTCCACGGAGGTCCAAAACAGCGTCGGAATGGCAGGTTTCCTGGCTCCAGGGTCGTCTTACTGGCCGCGCCTTCCCGGAGTATTCCAGTGGCTGAGTTGCGGCGTTCATCGCCTGTTACAGTTGCGGGACAGCGAAGGATTTTAACCTTCTTCCCTTTTAACCGTGCCTGCGGGGCACGGCACCAAATCCGTGTGGTACGACAATTGTGGAGAGATGTGTAGCAGAGAGCGGATAGGAAAGTCAAAAGGAAATCGACTCTATCCACGGCAAACCTGGTGACGACGATGTATTAACAATGGGTGGTGGATAAGATATTTCAGCCATGCAGATTATATTTTAATTGTATTTAATACACAGTGGGATTGTGATATGCATTCGGTGACTTTTCAAGACAAAGTGTTGTTGAAACACTGTGGCATATGTTTAATGGAATACTGGGGATGTTGGCCAGAAAACCAGTCAACATGGCAATTGGAATGTTAAGCAGTAAGTAGTATCCTTTAAATTCATATAGATACGATTATTATTTATAAAGTAGCCAATAATTGTCATGACTTTGTTGGGCGGATGGCCGGAATTCCGGTGAATAATGAGTTGGACCCCAGTAAATAAGGAGGAATAATAATGACTAGAGATGAGTGCTTAGTTGCAATAAGTACAGCTTTTGGCGGCGCGCATGTTTTCGCAGCTGTTGGCTCTTGGAATGTTATCATCGAAACTTTGCCAAAACGAGAATTGATCCTGACAGATTGGTTTGTACAACAAAACATAGACAAAGATGGTTTACTACCAGAAGAATTTACAAAGATTTTACGGACAATAAAGGAAAATGATTGGTTGGAAGTAAGAGATGGTAATCTAAGAAAAGTCTTTGGCTTTCCAACAAATCTTGAATCAATGGTGCGAGATAGTTTACATAACACATAAATGATTATATTAATAAGGACCGTATGAACACCCTAACTCCATTGCATTGCCAGTCACCTTCCGGAGAACACTTTACCTTTTTCTACCTTGTCAATAAATATTTGGCATGCCAGCCCACGTATTGGGAATTTTCAGTCAGAAGAACGACCAATGAACCTTATTTAGACATGTCTTACCATGTAAAAGTAATTGAGTTAGATGCTACAACTGCTTTTATCAGAGATATAAATAATGAAAATGCTGAGTGGGCAAAAAAAAAGGGAATAAGTGAATCAATTTTCCCCGTCATTATGACAACTGTTGGCAAGAAAATCATGTCGAGCAACGGAGGACCTGGCGAAAGACAAACTGAATGTGGAATTAACATGTGGAAAAGATTCTGCAGCACAGGGATTGCCAGGTACGATAGCGATTCACGGAGATACGTATACATTCCAACAGAACAGTTCTAGGCCGACACGGAAGGGCAAAGTCACCGGGTCATGTTTGACATTTGAAGATTCGTCAGAAGCGGATGTTGAATGTTTAATGTCAAACATGACCCGCATAAATGTCCCAACTAGAAAATAGGACCGGTGAAGGAACTTCATTATGTTCAAAATACTGATCGATACATGTGTCTGGCTCGATCTTGCCAAGGATCATCGCCAGGAGACCCTGTTGACGTCATTGGAGACTCTGGTCAAGGAGAAAGAAGTCTCGCTGATTATGCCAAGGATAGTCCTTACTGAATTTGCCCGGAATAAGGCGCGGATCATAGAGGATAGCAAACGGAGCCTTTCGAGCACGCTGAAGAATGCCAGGACTCTCCTCTGGGAACTTGGAGGAGGGAAAGGGAAGCGCCTTGCGCTCGAACACCTTGCGGAGATCAATCACAAACTCCCTCGCATGGGTGAGTCCGTTGTGAAGTCTGTAGGCAGGATCGAAAAGCTTTTCAAGACGGCCCAGGTTGTAGAGACGTCGGAGTCTATCAAGCTCCGGGCTGCGCAGCGCGCCATTGACCGCCGCGCACCGTTCCACCGTCCGCGCAATGGCATAGACGATGCGATGATCTTCGAGATTTACTCGGACATGCTCCACAACAAGGCCTTTACCGGTGTCCGTTTCGTTTTCATCACACACAACACAAAGGACTTCAGCCACCCGACAGGTGATACCAGGCTGCCGCATCCGGACATGGCAGAGTCATTCTCCCGGATCAAGTCGTTGTACATGACCAGCCTAGCTCAGACACTGAGGCGGATAGCGCCAGGGCTGGTAGCGGATTTGACGTACGAAAGCGAGTGGGCAGAGGAGTCAAGGCGGCTGACGGAGATCGTAGACGCAATTGGAGAACTCCTGGACAAGGTTTGGTACAACCGACATCAGGTTCTGCTCGAAAAGATCGAAGACGGGATAGTAGAGGTGGTCGAGAAGGAAATTTTCCCGGTTGTTGATCACGAACTCCGACCGATTCAGCGGAACATTTTGGAGGGAGCGAAGCAATCAGCGAGGAAGCTCGAAAGGAAGTATGGGGTAGAGAATCTCGGCCCTTGGGACGACTTCGAGTGGGGAATGATCAACGGAAAGCTCTCTGCCCTTAGATGGATCCTCGGTGATGAATGGGATATGCTTGACACGTAAAGAAGAAATTAAGTATCAGGACTACACATTTCACAAAAACCGACAGCTCAGTGATAAAAGCGATTTGCCAACAATCGGCGACCGGCCCTAAAAACTGGCCGATCAGCCGAAGCCCCGTTGGGCAATTAGTTCACCATTAGCGTTTGTGAAAGGAATATTTTCTATGGAGCATAAAGTAAGCAAAGAAAGTAATTTGCTTGAGTACGAAATGGCACAAAATTCAGCACAACATCATGACAACTTGCTGTGGTCAGTATCGACTTTAACATGGGGTGCTAGTTCTGTTCTGTTGGGTTTCGTTTTGAATAACTTATCAAATTCGCAACAAGGAACCATTTTGCTCTTATTTTGCGTACTTGGTTCCCTTATTATTTTATGCTCATGGTTTTTTACCCTGCAATTCAGATCGATTAGAAACCAAAAATATGCAAGGTGCTTAGAGCTAGAACCTATATTAGGATTTAATCAGCACACGAATTTAAAACATAAGAAGGGCAGTCAAACAACACTATATTCTGCAGTAATGGCTCTATTTTTATTGACGTGGGCAGTTATGTTTATCAAGGTTTTAATGGCATTACTCGGATATGTATTTTGTTTATGTTGCTGCTGCCATTGACACGAGACAAAAGTAAAGAGCGAGGGTCCAACCAGGCAGAAGCACCGGCCTGAAACCGCCGGTGTTCTCCCGAACCGTTGGAATATCTGGGGTCATCTATTTTCCTTTCGTTATTGGAGCAAACCGAGGAAAAGCCGTGAAAGAGTGCCTACACGGCAAAGAGGTGAACCAAGAATACAGGATAGAAACGCCATCGGACTTGGTACATGCAATAAAAGTCATCGCAGGCAATATTGCCGATGGAACCATCATTGAGGACAGCAGAAAACCACAAGGACAAATGACAATAACCACTTTTTCGGAATTAGTTGCTGGAGAAATATGGGACGATTTTTTTGAATATTATTTTGTCTGTCCGAATACTGCTTAACTGCAGAGACGTATCATGGTCGTGGTGGCCACTGGAGACCGTATGAATCTGGTGGGTCTGTCGTTGAAAGCAGAAATGGTCAGTTGAGGAAAAACTGACAAGCAACGAAGATCAATAATGATATCGTGCCTGAAGAAAATCAATTCGGTCGTCACGAACAAGATATACGATGCGGTGTTCTTGTGTGAGGCGTCTCGACCAAGTGCCGGATGAAAGATATTTGAGCGGCTCTGGCTTACCGATGCCAGTAAAGGGATCGCGCACGATTGCTTCTATCAAATCAAAAGCCCGCAACGCGACTTTTCGATCAGTCTCCACCCAATGACGCAAGTCTTCACGGAACTCTGGTTGAAAAACAGTATCCCGTTGCTTAGTCTTCAAGGCCAACCTCGGAACGAAGCGATTTCACTGAAGATGCTGTGCCACCGCTCTTCAGAGCACGTTCCAGCGCAGAAAGGAGCCTTTCGGCATTTTTGGGAGAACGCATCAAGTGAGAGCTTTCCACCAAACTTTGTAGTTCATCAGCAGCAATCATAGCTACGTTGTTTCCCTTGCGACGACGAATGAGGACGATCTCTCGATTTTCTATTACCTCATCACAGAGGCCAGCGAAATTAGCTCTAGCATTGGTATAGGTTGTTTGTAGCATACTTGTTGCCTCCGTTTTACGTACAGTATTACTGTACAATAATACTTGTTGCCAGTCAACAAAACAAACCTAAAAAGAGAAAAGCAGAATATCCAACTTGGGTCACCCCCAACAAGCTTTATCTTGTGGACCAAGGGCAATAAACTTGATGGTGTCGTCAAGGCAGTCAGGACAATCTGCACAGAGGACAATGGCATCGTCCCCCTTCTTTCTGCACGTTGCGCAGTAAAGGAAAACAATCAGAAAATTGCGTTTGACGGGACAACTGTAGAAACCACGAAAGTTTCCTTTAAGCGGTTCACGCAGAGCCACAGGGCTTTCGCAAATCATATTCACCTTTTTTCGGACGGCTTCTTTGATTGCACTGTGCTTTTTTAGAGACGCAGCAAACTCGTCACTGAAAACAAGATTCATTTAAAGACCTCATCATAACTGAGCCAGCTGACCGTACCTGCTTTAATTCGCTCAATTGTGCTTAAAAGCGAATCGGAAAAATCAGGATCTGCCAGAATTGTTTCAGTCGGGTCATTCTCTTTAACCCGCTTCAGCTTTAATGCAAATTGAGTAAAAACTTCAGAAACCGTTGTTCGCTGGGTTTCAGCATATTCCTTGATAAAGTCAATTAAGTCAGCGTCAAGAGTAAGATTGATTCTAGATTTTTGCATAGCGTACCTCCTAAGTGTCATATTATGCGCACAACATGCGCCTTGTCAAGTTGGTAAATTACGACAAGAGATATTCAACCAACGGCAGCACCGGCCAGCGGGAAAAAGCTCCCGCAGAATAAAAGTAAAAGGGTCAACGCTCCGTTTTTCATTTTTAAGGAACTGACGCCCCTGCCCCCGATAGCCACTAAACGCGTAGCGACACCGCTGAGTTAATCCTGACAAACAGGATACGTGCGTTAACGGAGGTAACTATCTGCAATAAAAACGCAGCAAGCAACTTCTAACTTACTAATAATGCGGCGGCGGTTCTTCCTGACTTGTGTCGCGTGATACCGATGGTGACATGACCAGAAACTGCTCTTTCAGCGTCGCAAAATCCCGCCGCAGTTGTTCGAGTATCAGCTCCTGCCGACAGACTATTTCATTAAGCTCCTGAATAGTCACTTCCTGCTGCATGTAGTGCATCTCCAGCTCGTTGATCCGTTCTTCCATTCCGCTCCCCCTGGCATTACGCCTGTCTTTTAGATCATCATCAAATTGGGCGCTGGACCGGGTCAAAATACGACACTGAGTCACATTTTACCATTCCCACGCAGCTCCGAAACGTAATAGCAGACGCTGCGAAGAGTATCATATTCATATGGATTGGCTCCACAGAAAAAACCAACGCAGAAAATCAGCATGGCCGTTGACAGCCCCAACAGTTTAACAGGAGTCATGGGTCATTCTGTTGCAGTTTGTGTCCACTCTGAGGTATGCTGCTATGCACTCGACAAAACTGAATTCAGGAGTATTTTGACTCCATGACCCGACAAAAAAAACATACGCCGGAAGCCTGTGGCACCACCACCGATGCTATTTTAGTATCCGCCTGACTATCCAACCTCCTCCCAACATACATATTGACATTCATATTTTTGTATAATATTTTGTGCATATACACATATCACAGGGGGGACCTCGATGAATTGCGCAACTCTATACCGCACACAAACCACAAAACCTTTAAGTGAATTCGTAGCAACCCTGGCCGCCGCAGGCAAGAAACGCGGTTTCCTTATCCACAACGAGAACACCATGGAAATGGCCCACACCTTTGGCAAGCATGGCGTCAAGGTCGGAGCAGAGTTTGACCTGCATATGATCCAGATCTGCAAACCGGAAAAAGCCGCTGTAAGCCTGTCACAGAACCCGGAACGGGCAGCGCTGATGCCGAAATTCATTACGACCTTTACCCAAAACGGGTCGACCCAGATACGTATGTTGCGCTACGGGCGGGCGATGATCGAAGCGTTGGTCGATGATCCCGATTTTGCCGCCTCGCTGGACGAGAGCTATAACGCCATCCAGAAGACCATCGAAGAGGCGCTGTAACATGTGGCGCATACTGACCGTTATCAACAAGAATCTTACGCTGGCAATCCCGATCACGATGTTGGCCGGCTTCGCTTATGGAGTGCTGGGTAATCCCGCTTTCCTGAAGAGTCTGATCATCCCGTTTACCTTTCTGATGGTCTACCCGATGATGGTAACTCTCAAGATCCGCTCTGTACTGGAGGGGGGAGATACGCGGGCGCAGCTGATGACGCAGGCGATTAATTTCCTTATAATTCCCTTCGTCGCCTACGGTATCGGCAAAATTTTCTTTGCCGACCGTCCCTTTCTGGCACTGGGGCTGCTGCTGGCATCTCTAGTGCCGACCAGCGGCATGACCATTTCCTGGACCGGCTTTGCCAAGGGCAACCTGGCGGCTGCGGTCAAGATGACGGTAGTGGGGCTGATCCTCGGCTCACTGCTGACTCCGCTTTATATTCGCTTCCTGATGGGAGCCCAGGTCAATGTAGATATGATGTCTGTTATGAGACAGATACTGGTGGTCGTATTCTTGCCGATGCTGGCCGGCTACGCCACCCAGCGATGGGCTTTGAAACGCTATGGGCAGAAGAGTTTCCAGGAGCAGTTAGCGCCACGCTTTCCAGCGCTCTCGACGGTTGGCGTGCTGGGCATTGTCTTTATCGCAATTGCGCTCAAGGCACGCAGCGTGGCGGACAACCCCGGTCTGCTGGTTGCTATCCTGACACCGCTGCTGCTACTCTATCTGTGCAATTACCTGCTCAGCACTCTGGTTGCCAAGGCGTTTCTGAACCGCGGTGATGCCATTGCCTTGGTCTACGGCACGGTCATGCGCAACCTGTCTATTGCGCTGGCCGTATCCATGAACGCCTTCGGCAAGGCAGGCTCGGAAGCGGCGCTGGTGATCGCACTGGCGTATATCATCCAGGTCCAATCGGCAGCGTGGTACGTCCGGTTAACTGACAAAGTTTTTGGGGCGAAGAGCGCAGCCTGAAAGTGACCAACATGGAGGGACTCGAGCATAGCGGCCTCTCCACATCGGTACAAAGCCTGGCTTCCAAGCCGCATGAAACGCATTTTTAAAGGGAAACCCATTTAAATCCGATGTATATCGGCAATTAGTATTTTGTGTATATGCACAATATAGCGTTGACACACCTAATCTAAAGTGATATTTTGTGCATATACACATTATAAACAGGAGGTATAGAATGAAAGTCTGTTTTCCGATTTTAGAAAATCAGGGGTTAGAGAGTCAGGTACATGGCCATTTCGGGTCTGCACCGGGGTTTATCGTCGTTGACATGGAAACAAGCGAGGTAACGGTGATCAACAACAGCGACAAGATTCATGAGCATGGTGCTTGTAATCCGGTAGCTGGGCTTGGCGGTCATCAGGTGGATGCAATAGTGGTTGGCGGCATCGGCGGCGGAGCGCTACATAAACTCAATAGCGCCGGGATACGTGCTTTTCAGGCACATGAAGGGACTATTGCCGACAATATGGCGCTTTTCCGCACCGACGATCTGCCTGAGTATATGCCGGGCCATACCTGTGGCGGCCATACTCATAGTAATGGATGTTCCCACTAACCATGCCGCGTCCACGCAAACCGAGAATTTGCCTCTGTCCTCACCGTGCGGGGTACTCAGCACTCTTCAAACCGGCTGGCACCCCGCTCAAGGATCTTGAAATCATTCAACTCGCCCACGACGAACTGGAGACCCTGCATCTTTGTGACGGCGAGGGAAAGACCCAGCAGGAGGCGGGTGTATGCATGGGGGTCTCTCGTGGCACGATCCAGCGCCTTCTAACTAACGCCCGCTGCAAGGTGGCCCGGGCGCTTGTCGGCCAGAAGGCACTGGCTATTTCCGGCAATGTTCCGGAGGCGGGCGAAAAAGCCTCCTAAGGCCGATTGCAATAAAAGGACTTCTCTATGAGTGAGCTATATTCAGAAAAAGTACTGGATCATTTCCATAATCCGCGTAACATTGGCTCCCTGGAGTTAGCCAACGTGGTTGTACAAGCGGGCGACCCGGGCTGTGGTGACGCCCTTATTTTTTTTATTTATAATAGAAGACGAGGTTATTCACGACATCAAGTTCCTCATCAAAGGGTGCGGCGCGGCCATAGCAACCTCTTCGATGGCTACGGAGCTGGTCATGGGCAAGAATCTTGACGAAGTGCTGATGCTCGAGGACGAAAAAATAGCGGCAGCACTGGATGGTCTCCCGGAAGAAAAAATGCACTGTTCAAACATGGCGGCTTCTGCCCTGCATGCGGCGGTATTCCAGTACCGCTCCACCATTGCCGGCGAAACACCCCCGGTGGGATAAAGTTCCCCCCCGGGGTGGCAGAAACTGCTACTATTTTGTAGTATCATTAATGCCGGAGGTATCTATGGAAATAAAAATCACCTTTCCCGGAGGGGAAAAGGTTAATGCAGAAATAAACAATCGAATTATTCCCACCGACCAGCCGGTAGAAGGAGGTGGAGAAGGGTCTGCGCCAAGCCCGTACGACTACTTCCTCGCTTCTCTCGGAACCTGCGCCGGCATTTACGTTCTCAGCTTTTGCCAACAGCGGCAGATTGCGACTGAAGGGCTGGCACTTACCCAGCGAATGGACTTCACACCGACCGAGGACGGGAAAAGTAAACTCACCAAGATAGCTATCGAGATAGACCTTCCTTCCGGTTTTCCCGAAAAATATCGTAACGCCATAACCAAGGCAGCGGGCCTCTGCTCAGTAAAAAAGGTCATCATGGACCCGCCGGAGTTCGAAATTAGCGCGAGGATGCCGTAATACACAACCATCTATATGCGTAACAAATATATAACCATCGTTTACCAACACGCTTCATAGGACGGCTGAGTAATTAAAGTGTCTGCAAAACTCAGAATTTATGATAAAGAAACTCCACGCAAAGGAGTTTGTATGAATGTAACGACTAAGATCGGAATAATCATCTGTCATCGTTACCGCTGCTGTGCGGGCGGGAAATGCCTCAGAGCAATGCGGAACAAGGAAGGGGCATTCAGCATGTACGCAGACACGGAGGTCGAGTTGGTCGGCTTTACAACGTGCGATGGCTGTCCTGGTGGCAACGTAGAATATGCTGGTGAAGAGATGGTAAAGAATGGTGCCAAGGTTATTCATTTAGCAACCGGCATGGTCGTTGGCTATCCCCCCTGCCCCTCTATCAGCACATTCAAAACGTTTCTTGAAAAACGTTATGGGGTAAAAGTCGTTGTCGGTACGCACCCGATTCCCAAAAAATATTTTGATATGCACACGCATCTTGGGACATGGGAGAACTCAATATGGAAGCCACTTGTTGCGCCCACCATGTGTGATGAAGCGACCCGAGCACGTTACGACTGAAGATACAACAGCAGGGGAACACGATCTGGGGAACTATCCCGGGCAGCACGATTCATTTAATGAAAAGGAGAACTGTATGGAGCATTTTCTGGCGACCGTGAAGGAGACAGTCAACCCGGCCACCCAGCCCGTTGGTGTCAATGTGATACGCGATACTGCACTGCTCGAAGGACTAAAAATAAAGGTCCGGGGCAAACGACTGGCAATTTGCCAGCAGATTGCCTACAGCCGGATGTACTCCTGGTCAACCTGGGCGGATGCTGAAACAAGCCACTGCGCACTCGGAGCAGCCTGTGCCGGCATGATACTTCCTCCTCAGCGAGTCATAGATGGCACAGTCAATACGGGTGTATACCAAGAGACCCAACAGGCAGCTGCTGCGATGCAAGGTTTGATGCCACGGATTAAACACGGTGTTGCGGGTGTATTAACGTACCCGTTGGCACGCTCTTTTAAAGGAGTGACCCCCGATCTGGTCGTAATCTATGTCAACACAGCCCAGGCAATGCGCTTTACACAGGCTTTCCTTTATCACCAGGGAGGAGAGTTTGTAATGAGAACATCAGGGGATGCGGGAGCCTGTTCCCGGGCTGTTGCTCAGGTCAAGTTAACCGGTGAGCCGACAGTAGAAATCCCCTGTATGGGCGACCGACGTTTTGCGATGGCTCAAGATCATGAATTAATCGTCGGCATTCCCTTTGATTGGCTGGAACGCACAACCGAAGGACTTGCGGCAACCCACAAAGCGGGAATACGTTACCCGATCCCATTCCAGATTCCTGCATCATGCGAATTACCACCGGATTATATTACCAGCGAGCAGGATACGGAAGTACCCTAGAGTATTGTTCCTGCCTCATTCGGTCCTGGCGGCAAGCGTTGAGCAGCTTTCTTTCAAGACAACGTCCTGAAGCGTGTTCAGTCCCTGCTTGATTACATCGTTTGCCATTGGCGCAATGGGCAATAACCCCACCCCGGCGAAAGACAGACAGAGATAANGAAGTAAAAAAACTACCGTTTTCCCGCTCGAGCGCCTGGATCATGTACGCCAGAGCGTTCCCCGTACCGATGCGCCCCCCACCCTCTTCATCAATAAAAGCCAGCACCCCCATCGTCCTTTGCACCCGGGGCAGACCGGCATATCTGCTTCGTACATCTTCCGTATCAGCCGCCCGGTTGGCGCGTCGCCTCGCAGAAGTCTCTGTCAGGTTCCTTATGAGCGTTATGTGAGGCTGTGCGCCGAGAACTCTGTATTAATAACCTTACACTTGTGTTGAAACAGCTTACACAACCTATCGTCCTGACATGTAGCTCTCGCAATAAATTCAATTAATTCCACATGTTATACATTGGAACACTCTTTGCTGTTTCATGGTATTGGAGCGTTAACGGAATTATTCTCTGCAAACAGCGCAGAAACTATTTTCTAATTTGCGACAAGGAGAAAATGCGATGAAATCCAGTACGAAGGATCAGGATGAAGGCAATCTTCACGAAGTGAAGAGAAAGGTCAAGGAGATCGCTCATGAGCAATGAAAAGACCACGAGTAATTCCGGGAAACGCAAACAGGACAAGAGTTCGGCCCTGTAACCGCCTGTTGGCAGTGTTTGAAGAGCCAGGGAGTGTGGAGTGCGGCCAAGACAGCCGGAAACGGCACGATTTTGAACAGAATTAATATCGCTCCTACAGAGCCACATACATAAACAATGGAGGTACATCATGAATCGAACACTACTACTTTCGTTGCTGATCCTGTGCAGCGCAGCAGTGGCTGATGCCGAGACCTACAACTGGACCGACGACCAGGGAGTGGTCAATTTCACCGACGATCCCGGCCAGATCCCCGCCAAGTACCGCAGCAAAGCGCTGAAGAAGGTGAAGGACATCACCGTCCCCAGCCCCACCAGGCAGCAGGAGGAAAAAGTACTCAAGGACGAACTCACGACACCCCGGAGCGTGACGACACCAGAAAGCGGACCTCCTCCTGCACCACCAGACAGCGGACCACCCCCTGCACCACCGGATATGCAGCAGCCGACACCAGCGCCAGTACCGGCACCGCTTGGAGATCAACCTGTACCGGCACCACTGGGTGACAAGCCGATGCCGGCACCGCTAGGTGATCAATCAATACCGGTGCCGCTGGGTGATCCGCCTGCGCCGGTACAATAAGACCGCAACATACACTATAGTTCTGACTGACTAAACGCACGGACAAAATCAAGGAGGAAACACCATGGCGTACACGGCGAAAGAGTATGCAAAACTTATCGGCATGGCGGGCTTCAGCGAGGCGCTGCTGAAAAACCATTTTACCCTCTACCAGGGATATGTGACCAATACCAACAAGGTGCTCGATACCCTTGAACAGATGCTGAAAGAAGGAAAGGCCGCCAATCCCGAATTTGCGGAATTGAAGCGGCGGCTCGGCTGGGAATTCAACGGCATGCGGCTCCACGAATACTATTTTGAAACGTTGGGTGGAAACGGGGCAGTCGATGTCAACAGCCGCCTTGCGCGTAAGAAAATTGAGGATTTTGGCAGCATTGAGGCATGGCAAAAGGATTTCATGGCAACAGCAGCTATGCGCGGGATTGGCTGGGTCGTTATGTACCAGGACATTGTCAGCGGCAGACTCTTTAACTTCTGGATCAATGAGCATGATCAAGGTCATCCGGCCGGCTGTATGCCGATACTGGTATTGGATGTCTTTGAACATGCCTTCATGCTCGATTACGGTCTGAAACGAGCTGATTATATCGAGGCTTTTTTCAAAAACGTTGACTGGAATGCGGTCGAGAAGCGGCTTATGTAATACTTTATGTCAATATTATATTAGAGATGTCAATGGAGGAGTTGCTATGAAAGGTTTTGTGCAAAACATTGAGGAGATGTCCGTCAAGAATGAAGAATTTCGTCGGGTGCTTTACACGGCAAAACACTGTCAGCTCGTCGTCATGGCGCTGAAGCCCAAGGAAGAAATCGGAATGGAAGTGCACAAGCTCGATCAGTTTTTTCGCGTGGAGGAGGGGTCCGGCGAGGCTGTTCTCGATGGCGTTCGAACTGCGATCCGAGCGGGCTTCGCCGTGCTTGTTCCTGCCGGGACGAATCACAACATCATCAATACCGGAAGTGCTCCAATGAAGCTCTATACCCTCTATGCGCCCCCGAATCATCGGGACGGCGTTGTCCACCATACCCGCGCAGATGCGGAGGCAGACAACGAGCACTTCGACGGCAAAACGACGGAATAGAGAAAGGTACGGATGCCAACGAAAAATATCGGCTAAAAAGGAGGAGTCATCATGAAAGCAGTAATTTATAAAGGTCCTCGCGACGTAGTCGTCAAAAATGTCCCGGATGCCAAGATTGAAAAAGCAACCGATGTGCTTGTGAAAATTACGACGACGAATATTTGCGGTTCAGATCTGCATATGTATGAAGGCCGAACCAGTATGGAGCCCGGCAGAATCTTCGGGCATGAGAATCTTGGCACGGTCGTCGAGATCGGCAGCGCGG
>JGI24147J20444_1001151_pt1 | contig 13566 bp, 12 predicted proteins | sample BarGraIncub1133A_FD_20444 | JGI IMG/M metagenome (IMG submission 20444) | reverse complement strand
TCACGGTCGTTGATGACGGTTCCAACCCCAAGGACAGCGCAATCGCAGCCCAGAAGGCCGTCTCAATGAAGGTTGTCGCCGTCATCGGCAGCTACGGGTCTTCCGTCACCCAGCCTGCTGCAGATATCTACGAGAAGAACAAGATGGTCTCGGTAGGCTATGGCTGCACCGCGGTCGGTCTGACCATGGACAAGCAGCGCACGTACTTCTTCAGGACCTGCGGCCGCGACGATGCCCAGGGTTTGTTCTTCGCCAAGTACGCCGTCGAAACGATGGGTGCCAAGCGCATCGCCATCATGCACGACAACAGCACCTTCGCCAAGGGTGTCGCCGAGGAAGCCAAGAAGGCACTTCAGCCATATCTTGACGCGAAGAAGACCGAAATCGTCTACTATGACGCTATCACTCCTGGCGAGAAGGACTTCTCGGCTGCCGTCACCAAGCTGCGGGGTACCAAGCCTGACGTCTGGTACTTCACTGGCTACTATCCCGAAGGTGGCCTGTTGATCCGCCAGGCACGCGATGCCGGTCTGACCTGCCCATTTATCGGTGGAAACGCCGCCATCAATGATGACTTCGTCAAGATCGCCGGTCTTGATGTGGCCAAGGGCGCTCTCATGACACAGGAACCTCTGGTTACCGATGTCACGACCGTCATCGCTGGGCAGTTCCGCGACCTGTATCAGCAGAAGTTCAACGCACTCCCGTCCAGCCCGTGGCCAGTCTACGCTGCTGACGCCTTGTACGCCATTGTGGGCGCCATCGGCAAGGCCAATTCCACAGATTCAGATGCCATCGCCACCGCCATGCACACGAACATGACCGGTGTGGAAGGCGTCACCGGCCCCACCCTCTTTACCACGCAGGGCGACCGCAAGGACGTCCCCTACAAGATGTACGAGGTTGCAGCCGACGGAAAACTTATCGTCCATCAACCGTAGTCTCGAATCCTGATTGAAGCGAGGTCACCATGGCCACGTTTGTTGAACAGTTGATAAATGGCCTTACCATCGGTTCGTTCTATGCATTGGTGGCACTGGGCTATTCGATGGTGTACGGTGTCATGAAATTGATCAATTTTGCCCATGGTGACCTCTTCGCCCTGGGTTCGTATCTGGGCTACACCCTGCTCATCGCGAGTTCGTCCTGGGTGACGGTCCACTTCGGGCTCTGGGGAGGGATGGCCATAGCGATGCTGTTTGCGTTCGTGGGCATCGGCCTCGCAGGCGTCCTGATGGAACGCATCGCGTATCGCCCCGTCTATCCATCAGGTCGACTTTCGCTGGTCGTCTCTGCGCTCGGTATGTCCATCTTCCTGCAGAACGGCATCATGGCCATCTGGGGCTCCCGTCCCCAGGCTTATCCCGCAGCCGTCGTCCCCTCCACACGATTTTCCCTCCTGGGACTGCCGGTAACCACCCTGCAGGTTGTCATCCTGCTGCTCTCGTTTACGCTCATGCTGGTCATCTGGTTCATCGTCGAGAAGACGACGTTTGGCGCAGCCATACGCGCCACCGCTCTCGACCGCAACACTGCGACGCTGATGGGCATCGATGTCCGCGTCGTCATCTTCTTCATCTTCGCCCTAGGCCCTGCCCTCGGCGGCATCGCCGGCGTCATGAACGGCATGTACTACCGCGCCATCAGCTTCAATATGGGCTGGACCTATGGCCTCAAGGCGTTCACCGCCACCATCCTGGGCGGCATCGGCAACATCCCAGGCGCCATGATCGGCGGGTTGCTGCTGGGACTCATGGAATCACTGTTTGCCGGTTACGTCAGTGGAGCCTGGAAAGATGTCTTTGTCTTCGTCATCCTCATCGTTGTTCTCCTCTGGCGGCCGACCGGGCTGCTGGGCGAGAAGACGGCGGAAAAGGTCTGAGGTCGCTGCCATGGGAATCACAGAAAGTATCCTCAACCGTGTCGGCCTGGGAGCGAAGAAGCCCTCCGGCGACCAGCCCGTCACATTCTGGTCCAGGAACCGTGGGTGGCTCCTGCTTGCCGTCACCGGGGCCCTGTTCGTCGCCTATCCATTCCTGCCATTCATTAACGACTACTGGATTGACGTCGCCTTCTTCGTGGGCGTCTATGCACTGCTGGGCCTCAGTCTCAACATCGTCCTGGGCGAGGTCGGCCTGTTCGATCTGGGCCACACCGCGTTCTATGCCATGGGCGCCTACGTCACGGCCATCCTGAACACGACCCTGCACGTGCCCATAATCGTGCTGCTGCCACTGAGCGCCTTGGTCGCCGCCGGCTTTGCCTACTTGGTGACATCGCCCGTCATCCACCTGAAAGGCGATTACCTGTGTATCGTGACCATCGGGATCGGCGAGATCGTGCGTCTGACGATGATCAACAACCCCTTCAACCTGACAGGGGGACCCAACGGCATCAACAGCATCGGCGGACCCAACCTTTTCGGGCTGGCCATCAACTCGTCAACGCAATTCTATTTCTACACCTGGGTCATCATCGGGATCATCGTCTTCAGCCTGGTGCGCCTCCAGCACTCCCGCATCGGCAGAGCCTGGAACTACATCCGCGAGGATGAGACCGCGGCTGAAGCGAGTGGTGTGGACGTCCGTTCCTACAAACTGCTTGCCTTCGTCCTGGGCGCTGCGCTCGCTGGTGTTGCAGGCAACATCTACGCGTCCAAGCAGATGTCTGTCTCACCGCAGAGTTTCACCTTCATCGAGTCCTCTTTGCTCTTCTGCATCGTGCTACTGGGCGGTCTTGGCTCTATCCCCGGGGGTATCCTGGGAGCAGCCGTGGTCGTCGTGTTTCCCGAGGTCTTCCGTCAGTTCGCCAGCTACCGTCTGCTGTTCTTCGGACTCGCGCTCATGCTGATGATGATCTTCCGCCCCGGCGGCATGTGGCCGCGCAAGCGAGAGGGCGCCGGGCTGGACGGTCTGGGCATCAGTGGGCTTCCAAAGAAGGATGAAGACCTCATCCCTCTTGGCAAGCCCGACCCTGCCATCCTCAAACCGGCCACCACGGCCGTCGTCAAAGGAGTGAAACTTCCGCCCGTGACCGTGGCCATGGACGAGGGGATGCTGCTTCAGACACACGGCACTACCCTGAAGTTCGGCGGGCTGACCGCAGTGAACAACTTCGACCTGAACGTATGCACCGGCAAGATCACCTCGCTCATCGGTCCCAACGGCGCCGGCAAGACAACGCTGTTCAACATGATCACGGGCATCTACAAACCCACGTCGGGACAGATCGACTTCCTGGGACGCGATATCACAGGTCTCAAGCCCCACGCCATTATCAGCTACGGCATCGCCCGCACCTTCCAGAACATTCGGCTGTTCCCATCGTTGACCTGTATCGAGAACATCATGTCCGGCCCCCATTGTCATGCGCGGTCCGGGACATGGGCCGCCGTCATGCATACGGTCGCCGAAGTGCGTGAGGAACGCGACATCGTCGCGACGGCTGCTTATCGCCTCGATCAGGTAGGTCTGTGGAAATACCGCAACGAACTGGCCAAGAACCTTCCTTACGGCAAGCAGCGCTACCTGGAAATCGCCCGCGCACTCGCGACCGCTCCCCACCTTCTGATTCTGGACGAGCCCTCTTCGGGACTCAACGACAGGGAAAGCGAGGACTTGATGGTCCTGTTGCAGGCCCTTGTCAAGGAGGGATTCACGCTGCTGCTCATCGAGCATGACATGCAGGTCGTCATGGGCATCTCGGACTGGGTTGCCGTCATGGACATGGGGCAGAAGATCGCCGAAGGCCTGCCAAAGGACGTCTACAACAATCAGCGCGTCATCGAAGCCTATCTGGGCAAGGAGGATGACTGACATGGCGACCATGCTGGCAGTGAAGAACCTTGTCGTCAATTATGGAGCCGTACAGGCCCTCAAGGGGGTCGACGTTGAGCTGGGCGAGCACGACATCGTCGCAGTGCTCGGCGCGAACGGGGCAGGCAAGACGACGCTGCTCAAATCCATCTCGCGCATCCAGCCCATCAAGGGGGGTTCCATCACGCTCAAGGGACGCGACCTTGCCACGGTACCGGCATTCCGCCTCGCAGGGCTTGGCATCGCGCATGTGCCCGAGGGCAGGCACGTCTTTTCCACCTTGACGACGGAGGAAAACCTGAACTTGGGCGCCTACGGCGTCCGCAGTATGCCGGCCGGCAAGGAACTGGAGAAAACTAAGGAATGGATCTTCACCCTCTTCCCCATCCTCAAGGAACGGCGCAAGCAGCTCGCGGGAACGCTCTCGGGTGGCGAACAGCAGATGCTGGCCATCGGGCGCGGACTCATCTCCAAACCCCGCGTCCTGTTGCTCGACGAACCCTCACTGGGACTTGCCCCCATCATCGTCCAGGGGATCTTCCGGGTCATCCGGCAAATCCACGAGGAAGAGGGCGTCTCCATCCTCCTGGTGGAACAGAACGCCCGTAAGGCGCTGGGTGTCGCACGTTACGGCTATATCTTGGAACTCGGCAAGATCGCCATCGAGGGCAATGCCTGCGACCTCAAGAACGACGAGCGCGTCCGCGCCGCCTATCTTGGGGGCTCCAAAGTCAATTGCTGACCAGCACACCACGACGCGCCACCTTGAACAGCGTGTTGATTAACATACCATGTGAACGGATTCACAGCCAACCGGGAGGTAGAAGGTGAAGACCATCGAGGAAATGCGACAGGCCCACAAGGTCCTGGCGACGTATTCCTACAAGCCTGCCAGAATCAACAAGGGGTACACAGACCGCAGGTTGTACATTAATCTGACGACGAATGTCATCGAGGAACGTGCCATCGACCCAATGGTCAAGGAGAAGTTCACGGGGGGGCGCGGCTACGGGCTGTACTATCTCTGGCAGGCGGTCAAACCGACGACGCACTGGAATGACCCCGAGAATGAGCTGATCTTCTGCGCTGGACCACTCACTGGCATCACGCAGTATCCCGGTGCCGGAAAAATGCACTCGGTTACNATCTCTCCAGAGACAGGAGTCCCCGTCGACAACAATGGCGGCGGNTACCTGGCTCCGTATATGAAGTTCTCAGGTTTNGACGCGATCGAAGTACAAGGCAAGGCTGAGGAGGATGTCATCATCTTCATCGATGGCAACAAAGGCCTCGTCACCATCGAGACCGCCCCTGAAGAACCCGACAACAGCTGCGACCTGCCAGAAGTCCTGCATGAGATGTATACTGATGGCGCCGGCGATCGCAAGAACGTCAGTGTCGCGGTCTCAGGCACGGGGGCGGAGCACTCCCTCCTTGGCCTCATTCATGTCAGCTACTGGGACGCCAAACGAAACCACACACGCCTCAAGCAGCTGGCACGAGGGGGACCGGGGACTGTTTTCAGAGACAAGAAGATCAAGGCTCTCGTTGTTCATTTTGCCGGAACGACTCCCCTTATCAACAATCCAGCTGACCTGGAACCTATCAAGACCGCCGGTGCACGGATGAACAAGGAGATCCTGACGCTCGATCACACACATAGCAGGATGCGCGAGATCGGAACTGCCAACACGGTCGAAATCCTTGACAAGGTCGATGTCCTTCCGGTCAAGAATTTCAAGTTCGGCTCGGACGCCAGAACAGTCGACATCAGGAGCGACGTGTGGTTCCGCCTCATCAGTCAGGACATGCCCGATGGCTGCTGGCTGGGCTGTACCATGTCATGCGCCCATGGCATCGACACGGTTCAACTGAAGACGGGGCCTCTCAAGGGCCAGAAGGTGCTCATCGACGGGCCTGAATACGAGACGGTGGGCGGACTGGGTTCCAACACAGGCAGTTTCGACCCGCTGTTTGTCGCCGAGGCCAGCTTCTACTGTGACTACTACGGCATCGACCTGGTGGCCGTTGCTACGACGCTCGCTTTTCTCATGGAGTGTTATGAAAATGGCATCATCAACAAGGAGATCACCGGCGGGCTCGACCTGCACTTCGGCAGCGACATAGACGCTCTCGAGCTGATTCATCAGCTCGGTGAGGGTCGTGGCTTTGGCGTGGTCGCTGGACTCGGCGTTCACCGTCTGAAGCAACTGTTCATTGAGGAGTACCATGCCGACACGCAGTTCGTCAACGACATTGGCATGGAGATCAAGGGTATGGAGGTGTCGGAGTATATGTCCAAGGATTCGCTGGCTCAACAAGGTGGCTATGCCATGGCCACCAAGGGACCCCAGCACGACGAGGCGTGGCTCATCTTCATGGACCAGGTCAAGGGCCAGCTGCCCACCTTCGCCGACAAGGCGGAGGCCCTGTCCTTCTTCCCGCTCTTCCGTACCTGGTTCTCGCTCATGGGATTGTGCAAGCTGCCGTGGAACGACTCGGAGCCCAGGGACAACCAGGACCGCTACACTGGTATCGAGGCCGCTAGGATCCCCGAGCACGTCGAGAACTACCTTCTGCTGTACACGGGCATGACCGGTCATGCACTCGACCTCGATGGGCTCCTCGCCCAGAGCAAACGCGTGTATGACTTCCAGCGCCTGTTCAACCTGCGCATGGGCCATGGGACCCGCGAGGACGACTGGATGCCCTATCGTGGCATGGGGCCTGTCACCGAGGAGGAATACCTGTCCCGTCAGGAACGATATGACAAGCAGTTGGTTGAAGCCGCAAAGGTGGATATCGCAGGTATGAGCCTGCAGCAGAAGATGGCAGCCCTGCGCGAGTACCGTGAGTCGCAGTACCGCCAGCTTCAGGACGCAGTGTATGCACGGCGCGGCTGGGATGCCGACGGAGTCCCCACGCTCGAGACAGTGAAGGCGGAAGGCATGGACTTCCCCGAACTCGTCGACCTCATCGGGAAGCACGCACAAAAAGCATAGTCTTCAGCCAGATCTGCCACATTAGAAAGCCCGGCCTCGTCGAGGCCGGGCTTCTTTGCTGTTCGGGAGAGGTGTATCGTCTCCAGTTACAGGACCCAGTTAAAAAAATACCCCACGATGAGAATACCGACTCCCACGACACCGATGAATGTTGCAAGCAGCCTTGGCTTGAGAACGCGGCGCAGGATAATCATCTCGGGCATCGAGAGTCCGGTGACAGCCATCATGAAAGCCAGTGTCGTCCCCAGAGGCAAACCCTTAGCCCACAACGCTTGAACGACAGGAATGACGCCCTCGGCGTTCGAATACAGCGGGATACCGATCGCAACGGCGATAAGAACCGCGAAGGGATTGTCGCGGCCTGCGTATCTGGCCAGGAAGTTCTCGGGAGCGTACCCGTGGATGAATGCACCGATGGCGACGCCGGCCGCCACCCATGGAGCCACTTTGCGGAAGATCTCACCCACGTATCTCCAGCTAGTGACGACGCGGTCCTTGAAGGTCATGGGAGCATCCCCTGCAGCGGCGCCGACCTTGATCATGTAGACATAATCCTCAACGTACTTCTCCATGTGAAGCCGAGTGATGATGACACCCGAAACAATCGCGATAAGGAGCCCCACGCCCACATAGAGCAAGGCGACCCTGGCTCCAAACAGCCCCCATAACAACACCATCGCGACTTCATTGATCATGGGACTTGCCACCAGAAACGAGAAGGTCACCCCAAGCGGTACGCCGGACTCCACGAATCCAATAAACATCGGAATGGCCGAGCACGTGCAGAAGGGTGTGAGAATGCCTAGAGAAGCAGCAAGGATGTTACCGACGAACTGGTGCCGGTGAACGAGTAGACGTTTGATCTTTTCGGCGGGAATCCAAGTTCTGAGCATCGCGACCACAAACACGATAACGACGAGGAGCAGGTAGATTTTGGGGATGTCATACACGAAGAAGTGGATGGCTTCCGTTATCAGGCGCCCCTTTGGCAGGCGCAAAAGCATATAGGTAAACCAGTCGGCAAACAGTGTCAGCATAGCAACCTCCGTTGATATATCAGCGTTTAAAAAAAGGCGGTCGCCGCCCTCTCTTCACCTCGTCAGGCGCCAGCGCCGACGATGGCCCTCTTTGCTTCCTCGGGCGACAGGAGCCTGCCTGCCGTGATGACCTTGCCGTCAATGACAAGAGCAGGTGTGGACATGACACCGTAGGCCATGATCTGCTGAATATCCGTCACGTCGACGACCTCGGCTTCCCTGCCAAGCATTTCCAGCGCCTTGCGGACATTCGCCTCAAGCCCGTGGCAGCGCGCGCAGCCAGGACCCAGAATCTCGATACGCATGATTTCTCCTAATTTGACAGTAGTCCTTCCATCGCCAGCATCAGTTGATGGATGCGGTCCTCGACTCGCGAGTAGTGCACGAACTGCCCTTCTCTTTGTGCCGAGACCAATCCTGCCTCGCGCAGGACCCTCAGGTGATGCGAGACCAGGTTCTGCGGGATGCCGAGCGAACGTTCGATCTCGCAGACACACTGTTCACCACCGCGCAACAACCTCAGAATCTTGATGCGCTGCAGACCCACCAGAACTGACACAAACTTCGCCTGCTCCTCGCATGCAGAGTTCCAGTCAGTACCTATGTTCCGTACCTCACAGTCAGGCGAACGCTCATCCATGTCACAACTCCCATTGATTCAATGTACATTGATATATTACACGAAGACATTCGAGTGTCAAAATCAACCCAGTTGTGTCAGCAAGTCAGCGTGTCTCTCTGGTCTGCTCTTTCTCCCCAGTCAGGATTTCTCCTATTTTGTGGTAGAACATGTCGTTCGATATGCCACCATAGAACGACCACTTGCCGTTCAGTGCGGTCAGTGGCAGCGAGTATCCAGTTTCGACCTGTTGGCGGACTTGGTTGACCTGCGGGTCGCTGTCCTTGATGATGTCGATGAACCTGAGTGAACACCGCTCCTTGAGGTCGCTCGCTTCGAGGAACGTCCTCAGGTTTTTGAACATCTCGCCCATCGTCTGCGTTGGCGCGGCGCACCCACCTCCACCACACCCGCACGACGACGCCGGAGCCTCGTCCCAGATGCCATAAACCTCGATTTCCACAATAATGTCCTTTATCATGTCATCCCTCCAAATACGATTTTGTCCAGCATGTCGAGCTTGTCGACGCCACGAATGTCACTATCCATCATGGGAACCATCAGCAGTGTGGCCCCCGCAAAGCGTCGTCGCATGTCGTCCAGATATCCCAGCTGCAGCTGTCGGCGGTTCTGGAAGAATGGCGTCGTCGCCTGTTCCTCGGCAATCAGCAAGTTTGCCACAACCAGCTGCGTCGCCACGCCGATTGCCGCCAACTCCTGAGATGCCCGGTACGCCTCAAGGATCGGGGTACTCTCCGGGTACATGACGAAGCTGAACGTCGTCAGCTCGGGATCCCGCATCGCGCTGAATGCTTGGTCGAATCGGTCTTTCTGCAGGCGGTCTCCCGCAGACATCGCCGCGGTAGCGCCGGCCTTGAGTCTGATCTGCTCGCTCCAGTCAAGGGGCAGTTCGAGTAGTCTCAGGGTATGCCCCGTCGGTGCCGTATCAAAGACGATAACATCGAATCCCGGGGTACTCGACAGGTTAATGAAACGCTGGAAAGCTGCCATCTCTTCGGTGCAGGGAGAGGCCAGCTCCTCCGTCATCGTTCGAATGGTGTCTTCGTCGAATTTGGCCCGCGCGTCATCGAGGATGCTCTTCTTGTAGTCCTCAGTCGCCTGCTTCTGATCGATCTTGGCTGCAAACAACCCCGAAACATCGTCGACAGGTCCCACCTGGTCCGTCACTTTCTTGCCAAGCACGCTGCCGGTATGTGCCGCAGGGTCCGTGGTGAGGAGCAAGGTCCGGTACCCTTGTCGGGCTGCATGTACCGCGGTGAGGCACGCCATCGTCGTCTTGCCGACACCGCCCTTGCCTGCAAAGAACACCTGCCTGGCTCCCTTTCCACTTGGACGCAACAAGCTCTCGACGTCAGTCATTTTTCGTTCCTCCCTGAAACAGCATCGGAGCGCACTTGCGGAACATCGCCACTCCCTTGATCTCACTGTCGAGCAACTCCATCGTCTGCACTGGCACGTCTGCGTACAACTGCCTGGCGCGTTCCAGGTACGTCTGCTGCATCTCGCGCCGCTTTCGGAAGAATGGATTTACCGTCTCCGCCTCCGGGATAAGCCCGTTTACGATGATTCTCGATGTTGCCACACCCAAGGCTGCTAATTCTGTAATGGAACGTGACGTCTCCTCGAGCGACGTCTGTTCTGCCTGTGTCACGAAGATAAACCGCGTCCGGGCTGCATCCCGAAGTCGGACTATCGCGTCGTCGTACTTCTGTTTGCTGTCCTGAATCAAGGCGACAGGGCCCATGCATGTCTGACCACTGCCTTGGGCGCTGTCCCGAATGTGTTTGCTCCATTCAACCGGCAGCTGCAAAAGCCGCAGTGTATGCCCCGTCGGAGCCGTATCGAAGACGATAATATCCCAGTTGTCGTCCTCCATGAAATCGGTGAACTTGTCGAACGCGGCCATCTCCTCCGTGCACGGGCCGCTCAGCTGTTCCTCGACAACCCTCAGCATCTCGTCGTCAAAGAGCCCTCGCATGGGAGCCAATGAGCGCTCCTTGTACTCACGGGTGGCCTCGTCCGGGTTGATCTCCATGGCCCATAGATTGGAGACACCGGTGATAGGCGTTACCTGGTGGCCTATGGGCTGTTCGAATACATCGGCCAGGTTCGATGCCGGGTCGGTCGTGACAATGAGGGTCTTCTTGCCGCTGTCTGCATAGTAGACGGCCGCCGTGCATGCCATCGACGTCTTGCCGACACCGCCCTTGCCTGAGAAGAAGATGTACTCAGGACGCATGCGTTCCTCCGTCCATTGCAGCTCTCATCTCGCTGTACGATGGATAGTCCATAGTCTTGACGACCTTACCGTCGACAGTGGTCACCGGAAGGATCTTCTTGCCGTTGCCTGTCACAAGCTTGTAGACGTCCACATTGTCGCGGAACTTGAACGGCTGCTGATTGATCGCATACCGTTCGACGATGATGTCAGGCTCCTCCCCTTGAAGACGTTTCAGGTCCTCATTAAGCCGAACGAGACGTTCATCGACCGACGGGCCACACAACCCGGTTGTACAACACATGGGTGGTTCAAAGAACTCGATTTTCAACGTAACCTCCTTGAGGATAGATATGAAACAGTTCTACTTGCCTGTGCGGGATTTCCGAGAGCGCTGCCCCGCCCAACGCAGTGCAACAGACTTTTTTCTCGAGCCAACACCACAGGCGAACGGAGGAGCATCTGCCAAACAAACTCGGTCGTCGGAAAATTGGGTGTGAACCTGGTCCGTGAGAAGAGATACAAACTTGAGGGTCTCGGGCGGCAGGTCCTCGCGAATGGAGTACAGCGTCCAGTAGCTGCGCTTGGAGGCCGTCAGGAGACCCGCCTCCAGAAGAACGCGGAGATGATCAGAGACGGTCGCCTGCGACAAATTCAAGGCAACTTTCAGCTCACAAACACACAAAGCGCGCACACCCAGAACACCGACAATACGCGCCCGCGTTCCGTCACCCAGCGCTCTCGCAACCGCAATCATATCCATCATTCCCATACGAGCCGTCTGCATCGCTATTCTCCGATTGTATCGTTAAGTACCGATATAATATACGTCGGTGCTCCGATGTGTCAAGAACCGCCGCCTTCATTTTTTCTTCAGAGAAGGCTGACAGAAGAGAAAGGGACCCTTGACGTGGGGGATGCCGAGTCTGTTACACTTCGGGACGGTTCCATTAGTGTAACAGTCTCACAGCAACAAGGCACTTTCCCAGCGTGGAGGGGGAAGGGGTACTGGCACCCTTACCCCTTTGTGGCGAATCAGAACGACTGCTGTTCGGTGCGCGCGATGATCTCGTCCTGCAGACCGCTGGTCAGATCGCAGAAGTAGTCGCTGTAGCCGGCCACACGCACGATGAGGTCACGGTACTTGTCCGGCTCGGCCTGAGCGGCACGCAGGGTCGCAGCGGTCACGACGTTGAACTGGATATGATGCCCTCCCAGTGTGAAATAGGAGCGGATCAGGTGCGTGAGCGCGCCGAGTCCCACATCCCCTTCCACCAGCGATGGTGAGAACTTCTGGTTGAGCAGGGTACCGCCGGTGCGCACATGGTCCATGCGAGCCGCCGACTGGATGACGGCGGTCGGGCCTTTCCTGTCGGCTCCCTGAACAGGCGATATGCCATCTGAAAGCGGCTGCCACGCACGGCGGCCGTCCGGCATCGCTCCGGTCACCGAACCAAAGTACACGTGAACCGTGGTCGACAGGTAGTTCACATGATACGTCCCGCCCTTGGTATTGGGACGGCCGTCGATCGCGTCGAAGAGCACGTCGAAGAGCTGAGCTACGATGTCGTCGGCAGCCGAGTCGTCGTTGCCATACTTGGGCGAGCGGTTCCACAACAGCAGCCGCGTTCGTTCATGATCCACAAAGTCAGCGTCGATGGCCACCAGGACCTCGTCCATGGTCAGGTCCTTCTGGTCGAAGACATGCGCCTTCAGCGCAGACAGGCTGTCGGTGCAGCTCCCCGGTGCCGTGACCTGGATGTACGTCGAGTTATACCGTGGGCCACCGTCGTTGTAGTCACGCCCGCGCGCAATGCAGTCCTCCACGAACAGCGACAGGAACGGTGCCGGCATCTGCTCGGCATACAACCGCTCGATGACGTTGTTGCCACGCACTTTGATGTCCACAAAGTGATGCAGCTGCGCTTTGAATGCTTCAAACAGCTCGTCATAGCTGGTAAAGGTCCGCGCATCACCCGTGTGCAGACCGATGACCTTGCCTGTACGTGGGTCCAGACCGTCATGCAGGGTCACTTCGAGAATCTTGGGCAGGTTCAGGTAGCCGGTAAGGATGTACGCTTCACGGCCGAACGCACCGGTCTCGACACAGCCGGAGATGCCACCCATGCGAGCATCGACCACAGATTTGCCCTGGCGGAGGAGCTCCTCGACGACCATGTCTGCATTGAAGACAGAGGGCTGACCCCAGCCTTCGCGGATGATCTCGGCCGCACGCCTGAGGAAGCGGTCCGGACTCTTGCGGCTGAGCTGGATGTTCGAGGACGGCTGGAGCAGGTGCATGTCGTCGATGACGTCGAGCAGGAGATAGCTGACGTCGTTCACACCGTCAGAGCCCTCGGGGCGCAGTCCACCCACATTGATATTGGCAAAGTCCGTATACGTTCCGCTTTCGGCAGCCGTCACTCCCACTTTGGGCGGCGCAGGCTGATTGTTGAACTTGATCCAGAAGCACTCCAGAAGTTCCATGGCCGATGCGCGCGTCAGTGTGCCGTCGGCAAGCCCTTTTGCGTAGAACGGCTCCAGGTGCTGGTCGAGGCGCCCGGGGCAGAACGAATCCCAGGTGTTGAGTTCGGTCACGACACCCAGGTGCACAAACCAGTACGCCTGCAGCGCCTCGTGGAATGTGCGCGGAGCATGCGCGGGGACCCAGGAGCAGACCTCGGCGATGCGCAGAAGTTCCCCTTTGCGCACAGGATCCTGCTCTACCCCAGCCATCGAGCGCGCCAAGGCGGCATTGCGCTCTGCATAACCCATCATCGCGTCTGCGGCAATGGCCATGGCCTGCAGCTCTTCGCGGCGCGCAGTTGCCTGCGGGTCGTTCAGGAAGTCGAGG
>JGI24147J20444_1001132_pt1 | contig 13663 bp, 8 predicted proteins | sample BarGraIncub1133A_FD_20444 | JGI IMG/M metagenome (IMG submission 20444) | reverse complement strand
GTTCAACATATTGCGAAAGAATTTATTAAAGGATTTCGTGATTGGCTTTCAAATACTTCCATGATTCCTTTAACTATTGCTAAAGATGGGGAACAACTTCTCCCCGGAATTGGATATATTGCACCTGATGATTTTCAAATGGGAATTAAGGCGGGACTTAAGATTTTGCTCAGCAATCCTGTAGATTCCGGATTATGCCCTTCTGTGGATTTTCTTTTCCATTCTGTTGCAGAGGTTTTGGGGTCAAATGCAATCGGGATATTACTTTCAGGAATGGGAAAAGATGGAGCTAAAGAATTGAAAACCATGAGCGGTAAAGGGGCTATCACGATCGCTCAGGATGAAACCAGTTGTGTAGTATATGGTATGCCGGCTGAAGCTGTCAAACTTGGAGCAGTTGATCACATACTTACCCCGGATAAAATCACAGAATTTCTAAATGAATGGTTTTCAGAAACAAAAGGACTGAAAACTAATAAGATGTAGATTCAAATCAAAATAGCCTGAAATAAATATATCTATATGAAAAGAGTTACCTGAATTGGTGGGATCTTTTTCAAATGCAAAGATACTGATAATCTGACAATGAGGCATATAATAAAATGAGGCAGTCTCTGTTTTTTGTTGGCTTATCTATCCAATCTTAATGATGTGTCTTTGCTTTTCTATATTTGTGATCTCTAAATGTTTCCCTGTAGTTTTGATAAATAAATTGGTCGACTTTAATCTTTTTTGATTTTTAAGAACTCCAAAAATATTTTAGAACCTCTGGTTAAGGGTAATTTAATATAATTTTATATCTCACATATAACTAAGTGTTTAGCCATAGTTGAGCCATACTTAAGCCATACTTGAGCCATACTTAATATATACTCATAGAGTATGGATTAACCATGGGTAAATTTTATCTGAATCATTTGACAACTGTCTTTGAAAAAGGAATCTTCATTTTATTGTAAGATCAGATTTAGAAACTGTTTAAATTTAGTTTCTGTTTATTCGTTGGACATGCTAAACCTTGCTAACACTGCCTATTTGCATCACGTAGAGACGCAATATTTTGCGTCTCTACAACAGAAAAACCGCTTCCGCCCGTTCTTGAACTCCAATTGGAAAAAATTTAAACAGTTTCTTAAAGATTGGTAGAATAAAAAAGAGGCTGTACCCAAATAGGGACAGCCTCTTTTTTAGAATATGTAATAAAAGGTTTTATTTTTTGTTCAGGGTTTGGTCAATTCTGTCTGCCAGATCAGCCCAATGCGCCTTAGTAATCGCGTCTGCAGTCGTTGCAGAAGCTGTTTTTAGTTCTCCCATTAGAGACCTCAGATGGCTCTTGACGAGGGAGTAGGTGTCGCTATTTGGAGAAATAGAAGCACTAATACCTCTTCCCATGGTTAGAGCAGCAGCAGCAGTTTGCGGAACAGGTTCAATCATGGCCAATAGTTTTAAAACATATGCTTTCTGAAGGTTTCGGCGGCAATAGTCTACAGCTTTTCTGGCAGGAAGTTCAGTCCAGATGCCATTTTTGAGATCCTGGAGGAGTTCCTGTACCGAATAGTTTTGCGTGCTGGCCCCATAATTGGTTGCCATCATATTCAATCTTGGAACAAAGAGTACATTGTTCAAAGCGCTTTCCTGTATTGGTGCGATGAGTTCTAATCCTCCTGTATGAGAAATTCTGCTCATTATCTCTTTATCCTGTAACCAAAGAGGGGTATTGAAAATGTTTTTAGTAAGGAAAGCAACGGCTTCTTTTTGAGTAGCCCGTGGTACTGCTTCAAACTGAGCTCCCGGCATATCATACGTTTTGGGTGTTTCATAGACACCACCCACGTTTTTAGCTGCGTGGGCCATGTATCTTGAAAACTGTGAAGAAAGTTCACCGTACATCGTTGCAAGATCAGTATAATCATCACCATCTTCTTTGGTCCATTCAATCAGGTGGGGGAGGATCAGTTTGAGGTTTTTAATACCATATTCTCCTGCCTTCATGGCATTGTCACCAAGGTCTTCGCTCTGGAAGCGTGGGTCATATGGACTCGATTCACTTCCAAATAGATACATTTTATCTCCTTCGTGTGAACGAACCCATTTATTGAGTTCCAGCTTTTCGGCTTTGGCATCTTTGACATCAAAGATGGGTTTATAGCCCCACTGGATAGCCCATAAATCGTAAACTGATATGCGGGGAATGAGATCGGTAATGCCATCACCTGGCTGAGCCACATAATTAAAACGTGAATAGTCCATGATAGAAGGTGACTGACCATATTTTTTGATGAATTCCTTGTCCCTTAACTTCTCAACAGGCATGGCAGCACTGGATGCAAAGTTGTGACGCAAACCAAGGGTATGACCTACTTCATGGCAAACCACATAACGCATCAATTGTCCCATTAACTCTTCGTCGTATTCTTTGTTCTTGGCACGTGGATCAATGGTAGCTGTCTGAATGAGATACCATTTGTAGAGACGTTTCACGATATCATTGTACCAACCAACATGACTTTCAATGATTTCGCCACTGCGTGGGTCATGGACATTGGGACCATAGGCATTTTCGATATCAGCAGCAAAATAACGTATTACTGAGAAACGGGCGTCTTCAAGGCTCATTGTTGAATCATTTTCAGGCCACTCTTTAGCCGTTATTGCATTCTTGAATCCTGCCTGTTCAAAGGCGACATTCCAGTCATCGATGCCCTGGATGAGATATTTTCTCCATTTTTTAGGAGTAGCAGGATCGATATAGTAAACGATTTGTTTCTTGGGTTCAACCAGTTCGCCACGTTTCATTTTTTCGATATCACCCGGTTTGGGTTCAAGTCTCCATCTGACGGCAAAGGTCTCTTTTTTAGATCCCTGTTTGTTCTCGTCAAAGGAGGTAAATTGGTCTGCAAAGAATCCTACGCGGGCATCAAAAGCTCTGCGGTGCATTGGCGTTTTTGGAAGCAACAACATTGAAATGTTTAATTCGAAAGTCGCAACACCTGCTTCTGTTGCCGGTAGTGGCCTGTCTGCGCCACCCCTTGTTGGCATTGCACCAGATGGAGTGTTATTGATGGAGTATGTCTTTGAAACTTTTATTTCAGTATTGATCGGATAACTCCTGATGCTTTCGATGAAATTACGATCCGATTGGATGCCACCCAACTTGTATTGGGTTTTGGTGTTGTTGCTCATAGAGATAACCGTATTCTCACTCTTGAAGAAATCAGTTACTTCGATGACTGTTCTTGTCGAATCTTTGCTAAAAGCCTTGATATCGAAGGCAGCTACAATCGGATCTACGTTTGAATTCTCAACTGCATGCGCCAAAGGTTGGCTTGGATCGGCTGCCATATTCACGATCAGTGAATTCCTCAGCAAGAGCTTGTTATCAGGACCTTTCTCGAAATAGAGTACAGATTGATTGAGTATTTCGCCACCAAATCCTGCTCCGGAAGTAGTTTTAGCATAACGGGTGACGGCAATAAATTCACGTTTCATCAAAGAATCGGCGATTTCGAAATAATATTTATCGTCGACCTTATGAACTGTAAAAAGTCCCTTACTGGTTTTAGCCTTAGCTGTAATGACATCCTTGTAAGGTTTAGGAGCTCTTTGAGCGGCAGTTTGAGGAGTTTGAGGCGCACCCTGGTTGGCAGGGTTTTGCGACTGGGGCATGCGGACTGTGTCTCGTCTTTGCGCAGAAACATTCATTGCGGTGAAGCAAAGCAAAAAGACAAGTGACAGTGTGATGCCAGTTTGTGTAAGGGTTTTCATAAAATAATTAAATGTTGGGTTAGTGAAATTGATTTGTCGGTAAATATAAATTATATGTTGATATAAATGAAGTATAAGGTTTAAAAGTATAAAAAAAATATTTACCGTTCCTGAATAATGTTTGATGATTTGTTAAATGATTTTGTTGTATTCTTAAACAAAAGAAGGCGCTTCATCTTTGAGGCGCCTTCTTTTGTTTAAAACTATTTAATACAATTAAACTTGTAAAATAGAATTCCAAGTTTAGTTTACCAACCTGGATTTTGATTAGCTACACCGATATTTGGATTAGTAGTCAGGTCATTAGTTGGTATGCCCCAAACAAATTTAAGATCGCCAGCAGCAACTACCTTTAGATTATAATCTGGACCATTAATAATTACATTTAAATTCTGAGCTGGTTTTCTGGAAAATCCCATTTTCCAACGTTTCAGGTCATCTAGACGAGTACCTTCGCAAAGCAATTCTCGTGTGCGTTCGTCCTGTATTGCACTCATTAAACTTGTTCCTGAAAGTCCTGTTAAAGCAGAAATTCCACGGCTGACTCTGAGTAAATTCATTGTCGTCAATGCAGCTGCTTCAGTTGTTGTTGAATGGGCTGCAGCTTCTGCGCTGATCAGGTACATTTCAGAAATATTGAATAATTTAGGTTTTTGTTGATAATTGGTCTGAGGAGCTGTATACAATGCAGGATTACCGTAGTATTTATTGATACAATAGATATTTGGATATTGCGTACCACCAATGTACAAAAGTTTCTTATCCAGATAAACAGCTTTGCGGAAGTCAGCATCTGCGTACATATCAACTACCCATTGCTGAGGAATAAAATCGGGTGTGTACCAAAGTTTTGCACTTGAATAACCAAGATAGATACTGTTCGTATTTGCTAACTCACTAGGATTTGAAACAAACAATTGGCAAATGTTTTCTGTACTGACATCATTGACCCACATGGCTTTAAAAGCAGCCAGGGTAGTTGTCAATGGGTATGTCCCTGAAGTGATCAATGCATTTGCTGAAGAAGCTGCTAAAGTCCAATTTTGCATGCTAAGTGCAACACGAGCTTCAAGCGCCAGAGCACAATCTTTGGTCAATTTAATAGAATTCTGCGCACCAGGTACTACAGCAAGCAAGGTTTTTGCTTTGGCAATATCTGCAAGAATTTGTGCATAAGTTTCAGCAACTGTAGAGCGCTTAGGTTTTGCAGTTAAATCGAAAGTCAAAAGAACAGGTATCCCCGGATCAGTAGCAGCCGTTGTCGGGTCATACGCTTTTGCCCATTTTAAGACCAACTGATGAAAATAAAATGCGCGCATTAGATATGCCTCTCCTTTGTACTTGTTGACTGAAGCCGTATTCTTGACCAAATTGGTGTCAGCAGGTGTTGTCAATGATATATTGTCAACATTATTAAGGAAATTATTAACGTTGATCAATGCATTATAGTAACCCGACCATATATCACGAATGTTATAATCGTCAGCAAGGAACCCAGTCCATGTGTGTGGAAATCCGTTTCTGTTTCCAAAATCCATTGTTGCATTCAACTCATCGGCCTGTACATCGGTTGTATATGTATATATACCGTTAAGTCTTGCTCTTAAATTTCCATAAAGGCCATTATCAAGAGTTGTAGCATCTTTTATAGTTTTGAAGGATTGCGATTGTTCAACTGAATCGTACGGGTATTTATTCAGTTCGCAAGATGAGACAGCAGCCATAACAACCACCGCCAATGACATTAATTTTATAAATTTTTTCATAATCATTTCACGTTTAGTGGTTAATTAAAATGTTAGTTCAAAACCTACAGTATACTGTTTTGTATTTGGATTTGCACCTGTTGAAAGGTTTGAATCAATTTCAGGATCAGGACCACTGTATTTAGTGATAGTTAAAAGGTTACGACCAGTTACGAATACTTTTACGCCCTTAAATACTTTGGCTCTCTTTAAAATAGAGGATGGTACTGAATAACCGATACTTAAATTTTTCATTCGCATGAAAGAAGCGTTTTCAATTAACCTTGAATCAAATTGTGTAAATTGTTGACCAATTGCAGGAAATCTGGTTATGTCTCCAGGAGCTTTCCAATAATCAAGAATTGTGGATGATTGATTATAACCAGGAAAAGCACTGGGGTTTTCAGTGAAATAGCGGTCATTATTGATCAAATATTTACCAAGTGCAAAAGAAAAATCAGCTTGTATTGAGATTCCTTTATAGCCGGCATTCAGACCAAATCCACCAGTGAAAGGCGCATAACGTTTAATCCCTGTGTTCTGCTGAAGAGCTGCAGCGCTGAATGTTTTTGTAGTTTCTTTTGTTGTTGTGACAGTTATATCTGTACCTGGTTTATACCACGTAGGCTTTCCGTCAGCAGGATCGATACCTGCAAATATTGGATAGAAAAATGAAACCGGTTTCCCAATAACCCAACAAACACCTGTACTTGGCATAATCCAGTATTTTAATCCCTGGAAAAGAGCAGTAACTTTTTCCTTATTATAATTAAAATTCATGTAAGGAGTAATATAAAAATCATTCCCCCTTACTACATCACCATCCAAAGTAATATCTAATCCGCTGTTTGTTAAACCCCCAACATTAGCTAAAACAGAGTTAAATCCAGATGTGTAAGGATATGGAACAGAAACCAGCATGTTGGATGTTTTACGATTATAATACTCAACATTTAAACGAATTCTGTCTTGAAGTAATCCAATTTTAGCGCCTAATGTTAACAGCGTTTGTTGTTCCCATCCCAATGCAGGATTACCTGGACTGGAAATAGACCAACCTGTAGTTGAGTTATATTGATTATAGCCCTGAAGGTTTGTGTTTACAAGTAGTTGGCTTGTATTGACAAGCGCTAAACTATTGTAGTTGCCAATATCAGAGTTACCACTGGTTCCGAGACTTGCCTTTAAATTAAGTCCGGAAATCATATTAACATCCTGTAAAAATGATTCTTTTTTTGCATTCCACATCAAACCACCAGCATAGAACACAGCCGAACGATTATTTATTCCAAAACGGGATGATTGATCATTACGTACAGAAAAATCAGCAAAATACTTATCATCAAATCCATAGTCTACCCGACCAAAATAAGATAGATAAGCATACTGTGTATGTGATGAAGCAACAGATAGTAAATTAGGACCGGCTCCCAACAAGATTTGTCTGTCGTCTGTTTGTCCTTGTGACCCACCACTAAAAGCTGTATAATCATTGACGATGCCCTCTTGCCCGGCGAGTAATGTGAATTTATGTTTGGTAAACAGATCAAATTTATATTCTGCCGTATTGGTAATCGTTGAGGTTATACTTCTAAAGAGGTACTCATTTGTAGCGCCGTTATTTAAATTCCCTACATAAGAAGGTAATCTTCCAGTTGTTGTCCTCCTGTCATAAGCATCCATACCTGCCTCTGATTTAATGGTCATACCTTTAAATGGCGTTATTTGGACAAACCCCATTCCATTAAACTGAACATAGTTTTCATTATAGTAACCAGCTGTAGATGCCAGATATTCAGGGTTATATCTATTCCAACCTGGTATTAAATTCGGATATTTATTTCCTTTCGAGTCGTAAGGTGAATAAAATGGTTGAGCCAGAATAGAAAGGCCTCCATCTAAATAGTTTGATGCATAGGCATTTGTAGCTCGTTTATCATACCCTACTGTTAAATTTAATCCAACTGTTAGCCAATCATTTGCTTTGGACGTAATATTTGAACGCAAGTTATACCTGTCAAATTTTGAACGTGCTGCAAGACCTTGTTGGTTAATGTATGAACCGGAAATAAAGTAGGTTGTTTTACCTCCACCTCCTGAAATTGAAATATTACCCTGTGATGTAGGAGCAGATTCTTTATAATAATATTTATACCATTTTGTATCATTAGGATATGACGCCAACTTGGCATCTACCTGAGCTTGTGTTTGATATTTTGAAGCAACCCAAAAATCAGTCAATTGTTTGGAATTCATCATTTTATCAAAGTAATCAGTATTGGCTAATTGTGTAATACCATACTGGGAGCTAATGATAATTTTTGCATCTGTATTGAGAGATCCCTTCTTACTTGTTATAAATATAACTCCATTAGCTGCTCTTGATCCATAGATTGAAGTTGCTGAAGCATCTTTCAAAACCGAAACACTTTCGAAATCGTTTGAGTTCAAATCAATCATTGTCGATGTAGCGATTGGTATACCATCCAATACGTACAATGGAGTAGTGCCTCCGCCTAATGAACCGGCCCCGTGTAAACGGATTGACGATATTTGCGAGGGTTCACCAGATGAAGTGTAAACTTGTAAACCTGCAACTTTTCCCTGAAGTGCGTCAAGAACGTTTGCTGAAGGTTTTTCCTGTAGCTTAACGGCTTTTACTGTAGATACTGAACCTACAATAGTCCCAACCGGTTTTGCAGTTCCATACCCTACCACAATAACTTCGTCAAGTGTGACTGATGAACTGATTAATTGTACATCAACAACCTTGTTCGCTCCAACTTCAACTTCTGCTTTATCCATACCTACGAATGAGAAAACAAGTACAGCTTTAGCTGACGAAACTTTAATTGAGTATTTACCTGATTGATCGGTAACTGTAGCAATTTTAGTTCCCTTTACACTAATCGTTGCCCCAGGAATTGAAGAGCCATCTGATTTTTGGGTAACGGTTCCCGTAACTACCCTTTCTTGTGCAAAAGACATGTTAGTGATGGCTAGTAACACTAACAATAATGCTAGTAGTGATTTTCGCATAAATTTTAATTTAGATGTAAGTAATGAATAGAGAAATTTTCTCCAAAGATATTCAAAATATGGAGAAATCAAAACAAGTGTTAAAATATTTATAAAAAAAGTTGTTATTCGGAATTATAATGTATCAAAAATATAATATTATGATTTTGCTTTTGACATTTATGTCCTACGGACAATTTTAAACAGTTTCCTTAAATCCGCTAGAAGTATTCCAAAAAATAAAAGGTAAAAAAAGTGTCTTATATTATGAGAAACTGTTTAAATTTAGTTTCTGCTTATTCGTTGGACATGCTAAACCCTGCTTACACTGCCTATTTGCATCACGTAGAGACGCAATATTTTGCGTCTCTACAACAGAAAAACCGCTTCCGCCCGTTCTTGAACGCTAATTGGAGAAAATTTAAACAGTTTCTGAGGCACTTTTTTTGTTTTTATAAAAGGAGTCTATACTTTAATAACCATATTTGTTTTTCCAAAGGCTTTTCAATCTGACTCTTAGTTCGTTCTCTCTGGGATTGTTCTGAGGGTTATACAATTTTCGGCCTGATATTTTATCGGGAAGAAACTCCTGTTCGGCAAAGTTGCCGGGGAAGTCGTGTGCATATTTGTAATTCTCACCATAGCCTATTTCTTTCATCAGCTTTGTAGGAGCGTTGCGGATATGCAATGGCACCGGAAGGTCGCCTGTTTGTTGAACCAGCTGTTGAGCCATGCTTATAGCCATTACAGCAGCATTGCTTTTGGCAGAAGAGGCCAGATAGGTCACAGTCTGAGACAAAATGATCCGGCATTCAGGGTATCCAATCTTATTAACGGCATCAAAGCATGCGTTGGCCAGCAACAAGGCATTTGGATTGGCATTTCCGATATCTTCAGAGGAGAGAATCAATAACCGGCGTGCAATAAAAAGTGGATCTTCACCACCTTCTATCATACGTGCAAGCCAATAAACCGCAGCATTGGGATCGCTTCCGCGGATGCTTTTGATGAAAGCTGATATAATATCATAATGCATCTCACCACCCTTGTCGTAAAAAGCAAGGTTCTGCTGAATGATGCGGATGGTGTTTTCATTGGTAATCACCACATCTTTGCTTTTCGATCCCTCCATTTGAGCCACCAACTCTATTGCATTGAGCAGCTTTCTGGCATCTCCTCCTGAAATTCTTAATAATGCATCGTGTTCTTTTATAGTGACCGTAATATGGTTTCTAACCTCCAATTCTTGTCTTGCTCTTTCCAGAATCTTTAGCAATTCGGTTTCCGATAAAGTCTTGAGAATATAAACCTGACAACGCGACAGGAGGGGAGCAATGACTTCGAAGGAAGGGTTTTCAGTTGTGGCACCGATTAAAGTTACATCTCCCTTTTCAACTGCACCCAATAATGAATCCTGTTGAGATTTACTAAAACGATGAATTTCATCTATGAAAAGTATGGGGCTTGAATTCGACTCCCTGGCATTTTGAATGACCTCTCTGACATCTTTTACTCCTGAGCTTATGGCGCTTAGGGTAAAATATTGACGTTTTAATAAAGTTGCAATGATATGAGCCAGCGTTGTTTTTCCTACACCCGGAGGTCCCCAGAGAATCATGGAAGGTATCGATCCCGATTCAATAGCTTGCCGAAGGATGGCTCCGGAACCCAACAGATGATCCTGTCCGATATATTCATCCAGATTTTTGGGTCGTAATAATTCAGCCAGTGGAGCCATGAGAATTGCTTTTCGTTAATTTAGTTTAAACATACAAATTTACAAAACTTTTAGGCATTGTAGAAAATGTTGGGGTGAGCCTTATCGCTATCCTTTTTATTCAAATGGGGCCTGATTTGTCTATTTCTGAATAGAGGATAGCTAATAATGTAACCAATCCGAGTCTCTTGTCAATATTATGATGCTTATTTGTGTGGGGTATGTGATATATTGTAGAAATATTCTACACTTTCGAGTCAATATCTTCATTATAATGTAATGATCGATAGAATGATATAAACAATCTGTTTTTTTTAGTTTCTTCTATGTCAATTTTTAAGCCCGATTATAGTTCACTTTCTGGAAATAGCTGTAAATTTGCATCGCTTTTAAAAAATCAAAACACATTATGAAAAGATTAATTCAATTATTGGTTGTTGCCGGAATGGCTTCTTTTATCGCTTGTGGACCTAGTGCAGCTGAAAAGGCTAAAATCGCAGAACAAGATTCAATTCGCAGAGCTGACTCAATCGCTACTCTTCAGGCTGATTCAATTCGCAAGGCTGACTCAGTTAACATCATAAATGCAGAATCAATGCGTAAGGCAGACTCTACAAGAAAAGCTGACTCTGTTGCAGCACTCAAAGGAAAAAAGAAATAATTAGGTATGTAAACCATGCTTGAAAAAAAGGAGTGGAAACACTCCTTTTTTTGTTTCCCTTCCGGTCTGATCCAGACTAAAAATCCTTTTAATATCCCTATTTCGTACTTCCTTTTGCAGATTCTGATTTCTTTGCAATTTTATATTCATTAAAGGATTAATTTTGTATAAAATATATTCGTATTGAAATTTGTTGATTATTCATTCGACCAGGGCTTGCTTGATGCAATTGACTCTATGGGTTATGAGTCACCCACACCTGTCCAGGAGGCAGTATTAGGGCCGATTCTGGAAGGCAGAGATCTTATCGGTTGTGCACAAACCGGGACAGGTAAGACTGCGGCCTACCTTATCCCGATGCTAAACCAGATTGTCACAAATCCATGTAATTGTACTTCGGCTATCATCATTGCACCAACACGTGAGTTGGCAATGCAGATAGACCAGCAGATTATTGGTCTGGCTTATTTTATGCCGGTTAGTTCTAAAGCTGTTTATGGTGGAGGTGATGCCCTTGAGTACGACACTCACCGCAAAGCATTGATGACACAAAGCGACGTGATCGTTGCCACACCCGGTAAACTTTTGATGCACCTCAACATGGGGCACCTGACCTCTGAAGGAGTCCGATGCCTGATACTGGATGAGGCAGATCGCATGCTTGACATGGGATTTATCGAAGATATCATGCGGATCATCAGTTTCCTTCCTGAAGAGCGACAGACATTGATGTTCTCGGCAACCATGCCACCCAAGATCAGGGATCTGGCCAAGAAGATTTTGAAAAACCCTGTTGAAGTAAACCTTGCCGTTTCTAAACCTGTCGACTCTGTGATGCAGGCTGCATACCTGGTTCACGATAAGAGCAAGATCAACCTCATTAGTCATCTGCTCCAGGGAAAAGATCTAAAGAGTGTACTCGTCTTTTGTTCAACCAAACAGGCTGTGAAAGATGTTGCCCGTAACCTTGCCAAGGTGATCGATTCAGTTGAAGAGATTCACTCAGATCTCGAACAACAATCTCGTGAAGCAGTATTGTTGCGGTTCAGAAATCAACAGACACATGTATTGGTTGCTACCGATGTCATGGCCCGTGGAATAGATATTGATACCATTGAACTTGTCATCAATTATGATGTACCCCGCGATGCCGAAGATTATGTACACCGTGTTGGTCGTACAGCCCGTGCCGAACGCGAAGGAGTAGCCATTACATTTATCAATGGAGAACGCAAAGAACAGGATTCATTTAAACGCATCGAGCAGATGTTGGAAATGCCTGTATATAAAATTAAAACCCCTGTTGAATGGGGCGACGGTCCTGAGTACAATCCTTCTGTCTCATCAGGCAGATCAAGAGGTGAATATAAAAAGAGGGGACCCAAACCAGGTGGGAATTATAAGAAGAAAGATGATGGAAGACCTCGTAAACCAAGGTCAACTACTTAAAGTTAATTTGCCATTGATAATGTAGAGACGCAATATTTTGCGTCTCTACATTAATCGGTAAAAATGTAGAGACGCAATATTTTGCGTCTCCCGTGAGTAAATATCAATATAACTCAGAGACGCAAGATATTGCGTCTCTACACAATATAAAATTCCTATAATAATTAATTATCATGATTTATTTAGCAGACACTGCGAACATTGAAGAGATCAAAGATTTGTTCAATTATTATCCCATGGAGGGAGTCACCACAAATCCATCGATTCTATCAAAAGAAGGAAAGAAACTTTCTGTCATTATTCCTGAAATACTTGCTTGTATCGGGAATAAGATGATCCATATCCAGACCATCAGTGAAAACTCGGACGATATATTGCTCGAAGCCAAACGCTATCGTGATTTCTTTGATCTGAAGAATAATTTTTATGTGAAGATCCCCGTAACCCGTGAAGGTTATCGTGCAATAAGTATGGTTAAAGACGCCGGTATGAATGTAACGGCTACAGCTATTTTCACACAACAACAAGCATTGATTGCTGCCAATGCAGGCGCTGATTTTGTTGCGCCCTATGTAAACCGACTGGACAATATCTCATCTCACGGTATTGATGTGGTTTCCGATATTGTCAAGACATTCAAGCTATTTAACATGCCAACAAGAGTTTTGGCAGCAAGTTTTAAAAACGTTGACCAGATATATCGTGTCAGTATGGTTGGATGTCATTCGGTAACGGCATCGCATGATGTGTTGACGTCATTGATGGCCCACCCCATGACAGACATGGGTGTTACAGTCTTTGAACACGACGGATCAGATATCTATGATCTAAAGCATTAATAGATAGGGTATTTTAAAACTTATCAATTTGGTTTTATAATACTTTCACGTTTTATAATACTTTCACCCCTTCGGGGTTTGTCTATGATGATTCGTTTTCTATAATACTACCATCCCTCCGGGATTGAAGAAAAACCCCGAAGGGGTGACATTATTATAGCAAAAAACGAATAACACCAACGAACCCCGAAGGGGTGAAATTATTATAGCAAAAAACGAATAACACTAACGAACCCCGAAGGGGTGACATGATAAATTATTTACAACTGACTTAGAAACTGTTTAAAATTTCTTTAAGTGGAGTTTAAGAACCATCGGAAGCGGGTTTTCTGTTGTAGAGACGCAATATTTTGCGTCTCTATGTGATGTAAATAGAGACGCAATATTTTGCGTCTCTACGTGATGTAAATAGGCAGCACTAGAATGTTTTTGTATGTCCAACGGATAAACAGAAACTAAATTTAAACAG
>JGI24147J20444_1001131_pt1 | contig 13671 bp, 16 predicted proteins | sample BarGraIncub1133A_FD_20444 | JGI IMG/M metagenome (IMG submission 20444) | reverse complement strand
GCCGGGCTGGCAGGGATTATCTGCAACAGCAACGGCGATGACGCGCTGGAGCGGGCGGTGGTCCCTGCGTTTGCCAAGCGTTTGGGCAGCACGTTCGTGGAGTTTGTGCCTCGCAGTTCGATCATTCAAGCGTGCGAGCTTGAAGGAAGAGCTGTGGTCGAACACGCTCCTCAATCAGAAGAGGCAACGATTTTTAGAGAGCTCGCGCTCAAGGTGATGGAAAACGATACTAAAGTTATCCCTACACCTGTTGAGGAGCTGCCCGAACTCGAAGAGCTCTATAGGACGAACGTGCCCGAGTTTAAGGTCGAGTGACGGTTAAAGGTAAAGAACGTGCCAATGGAGACAATCTTCGAGTTACAAAACGTCGCATACACCTATTTGGGGAAGTTCGAGGCGCTTAAGGATGTAAACTTGACAATGACTGCGGGTGAGCAGATCGTGGTAGTAGGGGCGAATGGCAGCGGAAAATCTACCCTCCTCTCTATACTAGCTGCGCTGAACTTCCCGACAGCCGGGAAGTTCAATGCGTTCGGTAACGTCGTCAAAGAGGAGGCGTTCAACTCGCTTGATGGTAATGAGTTTGGCCGTTATTTCAGAAAAAACGTCGGTTTCGTGTTTCAAAACTCAGACATACAGCTATTTTGCTCCACTGTCTTTGATGAGATCGCCTTTGGGCCACTGCAACTGGGTTTGACCCAAGAGGAAGTCAAAAGACGAACAGAAGAGATAATGTCGCTGATGGGGATCTCAGGCTTAAGGGACAGAGCCCCTCATACGCTTAGTGGGGGTGAGAAAAAGAAGGTTTGCATCGCCTCTATACTCTCTGTTAATCCCAACGTGTTGTTGCTAGACGAACCTACGGCTGGATTAGACCCGCGTAGCCAATTGTGGCTTATTGAGCTTATCCAAGATCTCGCTAAAGCTGGCAAAACGGTCATCACGGCCACTCACGATCTTGACATTATTGAGAAGATAAGCACGAGGGCTATCGTCTTCGGTGAGGATCACACTATCAAAGCGGATGCCGATAGTAGCGCGGTGATGAACGATCTAGAATTGTTGACGTCCGCAAACCTTATTCACAAACACATGCACCGACACGCTTCGTTAATGCACGAACATCTGCACGCGCACGAAGGGTTCCATCATCACGAGCACTAAATAGGTGACTCCTTTTTAAAGATAAACAAAACAGATATTCTTCGTTAGTTGTACAAAAAAGAGAAAAAATGAACAGCTCTACAGCTGCCCATTGTTTTTCGAATTACGACTAGTTATTGCTTTACCAATGAGGATTAGCAAACCTCCCGAGAGTATCACTCCTATGATTGCTGACAGCCAATAGGCTAAACTTAAGTTGAGAAACGACTCTCCCAGGTTTGGCAAGGCATAGTCAGGAATAGGTGCCGTCCACGTGCTGGACACACTTTCAAGCCCCGCTGGGATAAACCCAACTAGCCCTTCAAGTTCCTCTGCGCCCCATTCTCCATAAGCAGTACCTACTGCAAGCAAGCCAATCGGCACTACTACGATCATTACNGCGAGCACAATTAACAAATTCCTTAGAAGTTTGTCCATTGATCACACCTCGATTTCCGTTGGCGNTGCAGGAACGGCGTCCCTTTTTTGGTCTCCGCGTGCTTTGTAGTTGAATATGATCGTAGGATCAAAGCGAGCTATATACCCAAAGGCTAGAGCCGTTACAACTGCTTCCACGAAGCTGAAGAATAGCATGTGTTCGATCAACATTGCCGGCACAGTTATAGAGAGCCCGTACGGCATATATAATGGGGTGCCGTCGGCTGCGTGCTCGAGCATTGGTTGGAGGCCAAGCTCAACCCCAGTGGCGAACGCACCGGCAGTTAAGCCTAGATACCCTGCAACTCCCGCTGCGAGAATTCTTCGATTTGATGTAATCTCTGTTTTTCCGCTAATGAACGAGTAAACATAGAACGCAACGAACGGAATGACGAATGCCATGTTAAAACAGTTCGCTCCTAACGCTGTTATCCCCCCGTCACCGAAAAGCAAAGCTTGTATGAGAAGCGCTACCGAAACAGTTACAACCGCGACCCACGGCCCCAATATGATTGCTATGAGCGCGCTTCCCACTGCGTGCCCAGTGCTTCCGCCTGGAATGGGCACGTTGAACATCATGATGACAAACGAGAAGGCAGCAGCTAGCGCAAGATATGGCACTTGTCTATCCTTAAGATTTTTTCGAAGCCAATCTCCTGCGTAGAGCCAGATCGGGATCATCACAAGCCACAGAATTCCGTATGTAATCGGTCCGAGATATCCGTCTGGTATGTGCAACTATATCACCACAACGAAATGCGGTGACAGTTATAAAAAACTATCGAATCGTAACACGAAAAACATATAATTATCTGAAAAGTAATAACGTAGCTACAGAAGAGTTCATTATAATAACACGCGGATGTAGTTATGACGATACACTCCTCCCTTTCGGATCAATTTACGTACCACAATGCACGAAGCCCGTTAGATCAAAGTCACAAACTAGGGCATATGTACTTTAAGCTGAGACATCGCTATATGCCCACAGCGGTTGTGTCATTTGACAGATCTATGGGATCCCTCAGATTACTACAAGCACTCGTATCCACAATACGCGTTCGCGTTGGGCCTAGTGGGAAGATTGGCACTTCGTGGTGACGAGCACATTTTAGATGTTGGCTGTGGCGACGGGAAGATAACAGCTGTGCTTGCCGCACGCGTATCACACGGTTCCGTGCTCGGCATTGATACCTCTACTGAAATGATCGCATTTGCCCAAAATATGTTCTCTCAAACTGCGTATCCTAACCTCTCATTTAGCTATGGAGACGCTTCGAACCTCACTTTTCAAAAAGAATTTGACGTTATTGTAGCATTTGCCTCTCTCCACTGGACCGCAGACCTAGTCACGGTGCTGCAAGGCATCAAGTCCAGCCTCGCGCCAGGTGGTCGGTTCGCAGCACAGCTCATGGCGAAACGATTTACAACACAAGGGAGAAGTGGGTCCCCGTTGCACCAAGCGCGAAGGGAAGTTATGGCTCGTCCTGCTTGGAGACCCTATTTTCGGGAATTTAAGAAGCAAGGGTTGGTTTATAGTGCCGATGAGTACGAAAAGCTGTTGCGCGATGCTGGTTTTACCCCACACCGCGTCGAGTTCGTTACGGAAGATGTGACGCACCCTGGGATAGAAGCGCTAAAGGGGTGCGCTCGAGCAACGTGGCATCGATATACTAGCCGCATTCCGGCCGAGCACCGCGACGCCTTTCTTGATGAAGTCGTACAGCGCTTCATTGAGCAGTACCCCCCAGATAGTGGTGGCCAGATACATGTTCGTATGAAAATATTGGAGGTCGAAGCAACAGTAACGGGCGACTGACTTACCTCAAGCTTCTGTATAGGCAGCTAATAACACGCATCAAGGAATAGACACGGAAATGACTTGCGCACGAGCTTTACCGCACGAACAGTCGTAATCAATCGGCCGCCATCAGGTTGTTGAGGACTTATCTGCGAGTTTTCTAAGTAGAACCGAGGTATTATTCACCTTGCCTGATGGCAGTACCCTCGCTAACTCTTGAAATTCAGCCAAATCCCTTGTGGACAATCCTATATGCGCCAGTGATAAGCAAAGACCTAACGGGGGTTTCAAGAGATGGGACGGATGCTTCAGACAGGTAAGGTCAACAATATCTCGGTTCTAATCAGGAAGGATCGGAGCAAGCACTAAGCTGAGAGCAACGTGGACGGGTAGATAGCAAAACTTGGCCTGCGTGCGTATTTTGGTTTGTTTGGCCTCAACAAGCGATGCAATGACGATCTTAGCGCCTTAGCAGCGGAGGTAACCATTTATACCAAGATGACATCGTAGCAATTTGAATCAGCTAACCTTTCCTAATAGGTTTGCGTTATTTCCTTGTTACAATCATTCAGCAACACACTAACTCAGAATAAGCGTTATTATGGCTCACGTGCCCCTTTTTATCGATCTAAAAGACAGGTGCATCGTCATATTCGGCGGTGGGCGCGTTGGGGAGAGAAAGGCCAAGATGTTTTGCGCCTACGGGCAAACTACAGTCATAAGCACAAGCTTTACAGCTGAATTATTAAAAATGGCAGAAAGTGGCCTAATCGACGTGATTGCAGACGACTTGAAAGATGTGAAGAAGTACCTTGCAGGTGCTTTTATCGTCGTCCGGCAACCAACAATCGCCCCCTCAACACGTATATCGCCGACCAAGCGAAGGCAATGAATATCCTCGTCAACCAAGTAGATGGCATAGGCGAGGTTATCGTGCCGTCGATTATCAATAAAGACGATATCCACGTCGGGATTTCGACGATGGGGAAAAGTCCCGCATCAGCTCGATATCTCAGACTGCGTATCGAAGAGCTCATAGAAAACGTTGCCCGGATGGTGGCTCTCCAAGACAAACTGCGAACCATTTTAAAAAAGAAGATTGTTAGTCAACTCGAGCGAAAGCGCATCCTTGAAATAATTATAAACGACCCAGGAGTGTGGACCGAACTTGCGCGTAGCTACGACGCGGGACTTCAAGCGGCACTTGAGATCGTAGAAAATGAACAATTGATGCCGATGGCAAAAACAAAAGGGGGCCATACATGAATGGGATATGCAACCTTTCAATAACGCACAAGTGGGCAAGCCTAAATGACTTAGAGTGCGCACGCATTGACAACGTGGAGGGCGCATTGAAGGCGATGCACGCTACCGACGGCGTTAGCGAATGTGTCATCATACAAACCTGCAATAGGATTGAGCTCTACCTTTATGTGACGAACGAGTTCGACGTTAACTCATTTATAGCGCGTTTCTTCCCATCTGTGTCGCCAGAACTCATTGGCCGATACGAGGCGCGCGAATCACTCAGGCACTTAATGCGACTGGCATCAGGCCTCGATTCTATGATTGTAGGTGAGGACCAGATACTCGGCCAGCTTAAAGAGGCGGTCGAAATAGCGACCAAAGAGGACACATTAGGTCCTGATCTGGGCTTAGCATTATCCAAAGCGATTAAAGTCGGAAAGCGTGTACGAACAGAGACGCACATCAACCGCGGCTCAGTGTCCGTCGGCTCAGCAGCGGTTGACCTCGCCGAACGAGTCATGGGTACCCTCGAGGACAAGGCGATTCTGAGCATCGGAGCCGGTGAGCTGGGAACGCTCGTGGCGGTCGCCCTCGCCGAGCGAGAGCTCAAGGCGATGTTTTTCTCAAACCGGACCTTTCGGCGCGCGCAAACCCTCGCCAAAAGGCTTGGAGGCACTGCGGTCCGATTTGACAATATAGACGACTATCTGTGTCAAGCAGACTTGGTAATAAGCGCTACCGCAGCGCCGCACTACATACTTCCCTATGATAAAGTACGTCGAGCGATGCAACAACGACACGGCCAGTCACTCGTCATCATCGACATCGCCAATCCGCGTGACGTTGAAGAAAGTGTCGCTACGCTCGACAACGTCGACCTACACAACATCGACGATTTACGCAAGATCACCGAACAAAACCTTAAGAAGCGACGTTCCGAGATCGGAAAAGTGCTCGCGATCATTAACCAAGAGCTCGACCTGCTCGAATGGCAATACAAGAAAGATCGCGCAAATGACCTTATTGCGAGCTTGTATCAGAACGCAGAAGAACTTCGAGCGCGCGAGCTCGAAAAAGCGTACAACCGTCTACGATGCGAGGCAGACCTAAATAACTACGAACAGATCTTAGAAGACCTTACAGGTTCAATCGTGAATAAACTACTTTTTGAGCTTACTGCATCACTCAGAGAGGCAGCCGCTAACGACGATTATGACTTGATGAGTTCAGCGCATAAACTATTCAAACGTCAGGAGGTTTAAATGACCAAGCGACCCGCACGGCTTCGTAAAAAGGGCGTCAGAAAGTTGGTCCGAGAGACGTCACTGCTCCCAAGCGATCTGATATGCCCTCTATTTGTCGATGAGAACGCACAAAAACCTATAGCTATCCCCTCCCTGCCGGGATTTTATCGTCACACCGTCGAAACGGCAGTATCTGAGGCCGAGGCGATCACCGGAACTCGGTGTTCCAGCGGTCATCGTATTCGGGGTGCCACGCTCAAAAGACGAGACGGGGAGCGCTGCGGTTAGCGGCATCGTGCAAGATACTATCAGGGCGATAAAAACGCAGGTCCCAGCAGCCACGGTCATTGCCGACGTGTGTCTGTGTGAATATACGAGCCACGGACACTGCGGCATCGTCAACGAAGATGGTACGATCCTCAACGGCCCGACGCTTGAGATGCTGCGGCGTGTTGCAACCTCATACGCTCGCGCCGGGGTCGATATCGTCGCACCTTCGGGAATGATTGACGGGATGGTCGGCGCTATACGCGCGCAGCTCGATGAGGAGCGGTTTGACGGAGTCGCGATTATGCCTTACGCAGCTAAGTACTACTCGAGCTTCTACGCACCGTTTCGCGATGCTGTGGATTCAGGATGTGCTTTTGGAGATAGGTCCGCTCATCAAATGGACCCAGCAAATACCGACGAAGCGGTTCGTGAGGTACGTCTGGACCTAGAAGAGGGCGCCGACATTATTATGATCAAGCCCGCATTGCCTTATCTCGATATCATTTATCGAATTAAGCAGACCTTCGGTGTTCCTGTAGCCGCATATAGCGTTAGTGGAGAGTACGCCATGTTGCGCGCTGCAATAGATAACGGGAATTTGACTAATGATGCCATTCTTGAGACGCTCCTCTCAATCAAACGAGCCGGAGCCGACATGATCGTTACCTATTTTGCCAAAGAGGCGGCAAAGACCCTGGATTATGAGTGAGAGGTGGCGATGCAAACAGACGGGTCTGAGAGACTATATAAAAAAGCTTTGAAGCTCATGCCTGGTGGCGTTTCAAGCCCGGTTAGGGCGATAGATCCCTATCCGTTTTACGTCCATAAGGCAAGCGATTCGCGAATATGGGACGTGGATGGAAACGTGTACATTGATTACTGCATGGGCTATGGCCCACTCATTCTCGGTCACGCTCACCCTGCCGTGCAGGAAGCAGTGACCCAGCGTCTAAAACTAGGATGGGACTACGGAACCCCTATTGAGGCTGAGATCGCTCTCGCAGAGCGCATTCAAAAAGACCTCCCCTCAATCGAGATGCTTCGATTCGTGTCAACGGGAACTGAGGCTACGATGAGCGCTATTCGCGCCGCCCGTGGGTTTACAGGAAAAGACATTATCGTAAAAATTGAGGGGGGCTACCACGGCGCCCACGACGCAGTGCTCGTCAAGGCAGGATCGGCTGCAATCTCCACTGCGAGCTCACTCGGGGTGCCGGCCGAAGCTATAAAAAACACCCTTCAAGTCCCGTTCAATGACATTGAGGCCCTATCTGACGTCTTAGAAAAAGCTGAACCTGCGTGCCTTATCATAGAACCGGTGATGGGGAATATTGGTCCAGTGCTGCCTGAGACGACCTATCTCACAGAAGTTAGAAAAGTCACCGAAGAGAACGATACGCTCCTGATATTTGACGAGGTGATTACCGGATTCAGGCTGTGCACCGGAGGCGCTCAGTGTCTTTACAACGTCACTCCTGATCTCACAACGCTAGGGAAAATTGTCGGTGGCGGATTTCCGATTGGGATATTCGGAGGCAAAAAGGAGATTATGGAATGCGTTGCTCCATCAGGAGGGGTTTTTAACGCAGGTACATTCAGCGGGCATCCAGTTTCGCTTACAGCAGGAATTGCGACGCTTAACGTGCTCAACGAGGAGGGTTACAAACGCGTCAATGGTTTGGGTGACCTCCTAAGGAGGATGCTCGTCGACCTCCTCGAAGAACTTGACATCCGTGTTACGGTGCAAGGAATCGGCACGCTGTTTCAGATCTTTTTTACCGAAAAACCCGTTAAAAACTATCAAGACGCGCTCACCAGTGATGTCGACGCGTACAAGAAATTGGCTGCTTTTATGCGCGAAGAGGGCATTTTCTTAGCTCCTTCGCAATTCGAGACGAACTTCATCTCACTTGCACACTCAAACGAAGACGTCGAGTACACCATTCGTGCGTACGCTAACGCGTTTAAACGGCTGTATAACCTAGACGTCGACACCGCGGGCTACTAACCCCAATAACGACCGCAAACAACTGGTAGGGCGTGATCTAAATACTGCGTATTGGCACCAGAGGCAGCAAACTCGCATTGGTTCAAGCTAAGATGGTCAAGAGCTTACTCGCCAAGAATGGCGTTGAAAGCGAGCTCATCATCGTTCAAACGAGCGGCGATAATTTTGCCGATAAGCCCTTCCGAGAGGCAGGTATTGGCGCATTTGTGAGAGATATCGACGACCTCATGCTTAAGGGCGAGATCGATATTGCTGTGCATAGCATGAAGGACGTACCCACAAAAAGGCCAAAAGAGATTGGCATCTGTGCCGTTATGCCACGTGCAGCCCCATACGATGTTTTAATTTTCGAGCGTTCGTTGCCTAAAGGAGCTACTATAGGTACCTCGAGCTTGCGACGACAGGCGCAACTTGCTCGATATTATCCATCCTACAACCGCAAACAGATTCGGGGCAACGTCGACACGCGAATAAGAAAACTAAGGGCAAACGAGTTCGACGCGGTGATTCTCGCCAAGGCGGGACTAGACCGTCTCGGCATTAACATCAAAAAGAAACGTTTACCATTCATTCCATCACCAAACCAAGGGATTATCGCCGTGATGGCGAATCAGGAAAGTGACGATTTCGATATAGTCGCTAAGATCAATGACGAGCAAACATTTATTGAAGGCATGGTTGAGCGAGTTATAATGGAGACTTTAGGAGGCGGGTGCCTAGTCCCCCTAGGCATTTTGGCGCACCTAGAAAGTGAGTGGGTGCACGTCGTTGCCGAGGTGCTCTCGCTCGATGGAAAACGTATAGTGCATCTTACCGATCGCATACCTATTGATAGCTACGAACGAGCCTCGAAAGAGTTCGCCCAAAGAATGAAAGAAGACGGAGCAGCCTCGTTGATTGCTGAAGCTGTTGTATCTGTTTCAGCGCTTGACTGAAAAAGGAAACAAAAAAAACATGTCTGAAGGGAAGGTGTTCTTAGTAGGGGCAGGACCTGGTGACCCAGGCCTATTGACCCGAAAAGCCGAACGAATCATAAAAAGCGCTGATATTGTGCTCTACGACAAACTTGTCGATGACCGAGTAATCGCGCTTGTTCCTAAAAAGGTAGAGCTTATAGACGTGGGGAAGGACCCGAACCACCATAAGGTTCCACAGCATAAGATCAATGATCTGCTTGTCAAATACGCGAAAAAGGGCAAGACGGTAGTACGGCTTAAAGGTGGCGACCCCTACGTATTCGGTCGCGGTGGAGAGGAGGCCGAAGAGTTAGTCGCCCATGGAATCGATGTGGAGATAGTTCCCGGTATTTCATCAGCCGTGGCGGTTCCAGCGTATGCAGGTATCCCTGTTACGCACCGAAAGTACGCTTCCACATTTACTATCGTCACGGGCCACGAGGCCACGGGCAACGAGCTTAAGTGGGATGTTCTCGCTCAACTAGATGGCACGCTAGTTATCCTGATGGGCGTAGGCGCCCTCAAAGAGAACGTTGCGAATCTTATAGCTTTTGGCAAGCCTGCGCAAACACCGGCAGCGATCATTGCACAAGGAACTACCAGCCGCCAAAAAGTCGTTTTAGGCACCTTAGATGACATAGCAATCAAAGCTGAAACAGCCAACGTGGAAGCTCCAGCGGTGCTAGTTGTCGGTGACGTTGTAAAACTCGCAAACACATTAAGACCCCAATATGCAGACACTAGCGATCATTAGACCTGACAGACAACTAGAGGATTCAAAAAAAGTCGTCGAAGCCTTCGGTTATAGAGCGTTGGCAACCTCTATGGTCGATATCACCCCTATAAGCGACTCGCTTTGGTCCACTTTCTTAGACGACCTAGCGAAAGGCGAGGTGGACTACCTAATACTCACGAGCGCAAACGGTGCACGTATTTGTGCGCAGCTCGGACTCAACGCTGCTAGCATCCCTAAATCCACGCGCGTCGTGGCCATAGGACCCGCAACCAGATCTGCGTTGCTTAAAGAGCAGCTTCGCGTTGATCTTATGCCGTCAGAGTATAGCTCACACGGCATCGTTCGGACGCTCAGCAACATAGCAGGAAAAAAAATCTGGGTCTTACGCAGCGCTTATGGCAGCTCTGAACTAATCCAAGGTCTTAAGAAAGGCGGCGCAGCCGTTAACGAAGTCGTGCTTTATACGCTTAAAAAGCTCTGTGGTCCACTTCAACGAAACTTTATACTGGAGGTAACAGAAGGTGATGTGGCAGGCGTGCTATTTACGAGCGCCATGACGGTAAAGGCTTTTTTTGACTGCGCTGACCTAATGGGAACTCGCGACCGGCTCATCGCACGACTCGCGCATCAACTCGTTGGGGCTATTGGAATTCCTACAGCCGATGCGCTTCGTTCGTACAATGTGGAAGTCGACGCTTTACCAAAAGACGCCACATTCAGTGCGCTAGTCTCAGTAGCACATGCAGCCCTGAAGAATCGCGCATTGTAGCGCGCGAAAAATTCTCTATGAATATACCCGTAGCTATATGCACACCTGTAATGGCTCCAAATCTCGCCGATGAAGGGCGTGTTATGTGCGACTGGCAAACATTGGCTCGCACCGCACCGTTGAACGAGAATTGCAGGAGGTATGCGTAAACTATTCGGGTAGACCAGTGAAGCGCGCCGGAAGCACAACCACAGCTACTGATCCTCCGCTTTAGCAGAGCCTAAGACGATGATTATTAGGGAGATCGTTTGCTGTGAGCTGTTCGGTCCGAAAACTTCGCGCACGATCTTGCGAAGTTGGCAGCAAGATTGGGGTACGAGAGCGGATGGACGTGAGTGAATGAAGCGAGGGTTTGTCCTACTTGTATCCCATCGCGACCGTCTGAAATACCAGTTCCTTTTTGCAGCTGAAACGCAAATTGAGGCTTGTTATCTAGATCAGTAAGTTCGGAATAGTGAAATTCGTGGCCTCGAAACTTGGTTCCTTTTAGTCCAATGACGTTATTGCAAACAGTCGTGCCAGCAACATAACCGATAACACGCTTGTTGGCCATATCGGCATTTGCTGGAATGACGCCTACCATCTTTGAGCTTCGCCCGTCATACGTCAACGATTCGGTCAGATACATGAGGCCGCCGCACTCTGCGAACACGGGCAAGTCTGCTTGAGCGTGTGACGCGATCGAATCGCGCATCGAACTGTTGCGTTCCAGCTCATCGGCGAAGATCTCAGGGTATCCTCCACCTATATAGAGGCCATCAACCTCGGGAATCTCTTTATCATGTAAAGGACTAAATGGGATGGTTTTTGTGCCATTGAGAGAAAAGAGGTCAAATAAATCCCGGTAGTAAAAGTTAAAAGCCTCATCGCAAGCGACGCCTATATGCACGCGCTTCTTATTTCCAACCCCTGCTTTTGAAGAGACAAACACCTTGGGCTTAACTCTTGGCAGCTTCCCAGCACTTTTTGCGATTTGGAGCACCTTGTCAACATCGATGCTTTGAATTGCGTCCTCAATATTATCAAGTTGTTTTCTAAAATTGCCGTCTCGTTTAAGCCCTTCAGAAGCAGGGACGAGACCCAAATGGCGCATCGTTAGGTGCATTGAATCCTTGCGTGGGATCTGTCCTATGACCTCAATACCGGTGTAATGTTCAATGGCTTTTTTTGCCTTAGCCGCATGCGTTTGGCTGCCAATTTTGTTGAGTATGACCCCTCTTATGTCAATTCGCTTGTCAAATGAGCCGTAACCCTTAACGAGTGCTGCCGTGCTCCGTGTTATGCTTCGTGCGTCGATAATGAGTATGACGGGGCAGTTGAGCATTTTAGCGATTTGCGCTGTGCTTCCAACGTCACTTAAGCTTTCCAAACCTTCGTAGAGGCCTCTTACACCTTCTATGATTCCGATATCTGCACCGCGCATTGCGTGATAGAAAGTCTCAATAATCGCATGCCGGTCCATTAAATAGCCGTCGAGGTTACGTGAAAAGCGTCCTGTAACCTCTGAGTGATAGCTCGTATCAATATAGTCTAATCCGACTTTGAACGGCTGGACAGTATGTCCTTCCTTGGATAAAACTGACATCAGCCCGGTTGCGATTGTCGTTTTTCCCGCGGAACTCCTGTCAGCGGCGAGAAGTAGTCGGGGTACGTTACTATTTGTGTGCTCCATTGTATATTAGCGCGGCGTGCAAATAGGGGGGCTCTGAGATGTCATTCCGTTTTTGCAGTTCTTTCGCTCTCTTCTAAAAACACTGCTCGTAAAGTCTCTCCAAGTTCTGATGGCACAATGTGACTTACGCCGAGNGTCTTTGGATGTAGGTCTATCTCGACCGTTACGTGCTCGTGACCAAGTTGTTTTAAGGGCTCCACTTGTCGTGGCCCATTGGTGACTGAAAAAATGGTTTTTCCCTCTAAACTCTTCATCGGAACAGCGTGAGGAACGCCCAATAGGACCGCAAAGTCATAGTCGCTGTAGTGCTTTTCAATCAAGCGTCCAGCATTAACCCCTGTGACAGGATACTCATCCAATCCACCTGTGATGTAGTCGATGGAAACACCGATTGCTGCTAAGTCGTTTAAAATATTTTCTGCGTGCTTTCTAAGTCTCGGTAATCCAACGTTAACATCCAGATTGGCAAAAGTCTTGAGGTAATCGTTACCTATTTCGCGTGCAACGGTTGAGAGTGCGACTAGCACATCAACAAATTGATAAGCGGTCTCTTTTTTGGCATTTAAAACGATTAACCCTTTCTTTTTATGCTCTAAAAGCTCCAGCAACTTCCTGGCAGTAACGTATTTGATATCACCGCGCGAAGGGGAGATATACTCCTTGCTTGCCACTCCAGCCATTTTTTCAAGATTGGTCGCTTCGACGAGTAGCTCTTTTTGTCGGAGATACTCAGCTTGATCGATCACCCTTGCTTGAACCGCTGCGGCAAGCGTCACGATGGCGCCGTAAGTGTTGTCTCGGTAACCGGCGTGAATATCAACTTCAATTACAGGGCAGGGTGGGGTTGCGTCACGTACAGCCTGATGGATATCTTCGCCAATTATCATGCTTGCACACGAGCCGATAACGCCCATAAGTTTTGGATCGAAAAGCTCCACTGCTCGCGTAATCACCTTTGCTAGGATTTTGTCGCCTCCGAACACGAAATTGGTCTCATCCATTGCTGTCGTAATAACGCGAATCCCGTCCTCTTCGAGGAGTCGGCTATGCTTGAAGCAACAGCCTGATGGCCCGTGTATAATCACGACATCAGTTTCCAGATCTCGAAGCGTATAAAGCGCGGCGACGATTGAGCTTGGTCGAGGGTGGATTACCTGCTCAGTAGTTTTGTCTACCCCGCGCGCGTTTGATGACACTTTTTGCTACCTCCACATTTTTACACATGAAATAATGACGTCACTGATATCGGTCAGCTCGAGAGCCTTGCGTAACGCACTCTCTAGGTTATTCGTTTGTATGACCCCTTTCCCCAAAGTTCGTTCTTGATCGCTTACGAATACGACGTGGTCGAGTGAATCACTTTGGGCAAGTGATAAGAGAGCCTCT